>MDTB01138557.1_pt1 | contig 33740 bp, 42 predicted proteins | sample 811161 | NCBI WGS metagenome assembly MDTB01 (sample SAMN05326650, study PRJNA326480) | marine metagenome | isolation source: seawater | place: Mediterranean Sea | collected 2009 | reverse complement strand
AATGTTACTTTCCATGATGACAATGCTGATACAGTAAACGCATTTTGGAAGACTTATTACGAATATCATATTGCAGATTCAATTAATACTGTGCCAAGTATGAGAAATTTAAACAGAGATACTGCCTACGATTCTAATATAACAAGAACACAATTTGGTATGGACACCGCTGTAAGTAGAAAGAAACCTTTTTTACGAGGTATAGATATTTTTGTCCTACATAAACAAAGATTTACATCTTTCAGCCTTATAAATCCAATAATAGGATCATGGGCACATGACACACTTGATCAAACAGATGGGCAAGGTTTATTACAAAATACAATGCAAGTCTTTTATGAAACAGTTTTGTATAAAACAGGATTAGTTAAAGGAGATGGTGTTCCAGGATTTGCAACACTACATTATGATAAATCACCTTCACCGCTTTCGGTTTTAGGCGGTGGTACTAATAGCCTATTTGGACCTGGAGGAATTGTCGATGGTATAGGTTCAGTTATAGGAGACGTGAGGAATGGACAGGTTGGTTTAGGAACTATACTTAAAGGAATTAACACTTACAACAATGCTAAAAAAATAAAGAATGCAAAAGGACAATTGAAAGAGGAATTGGGCGGTATTGTTAAAGACGAAATTCAAAAAATTGGCGAGAGTGCAGGCACTATTGCTAATCCAGTAGGTAACTTTTCGATAGGAAATGCGGCAACGACAGCGGCATTGGCAGGAGCCACTATTGCAACAGCAAAAGGTATCATAGACGAAAAAAATCAAAATTCAAAAGTTGTTCCAAATGCAAATATTGACACAGAAACTTACTTGACGGCATCCGAAAGTACAAATCTAATAAACAACAACCCAGAAGTTAGAACACAGATTGCGGCAAATATGTACTACAAAGATGTTGGCAGTAGAAAAGGTTTAACAGTCGCCGAAAGTGATTTAGAGTTTGCGTCAGCATCAGACTCAGTAAAAAATGTTTACAATAGTAAAGCAAAAACAAATGTTAATAAACTTGTTTCCGAAGGATATATAAAAATAGATAGAGCATCTCAAAATGTAAATGTGTCTATAGAAAGTCAAGGAGTGTAATGGCAGATTTTTATTCAAACTTACCAAAAAAAGAAGATGACAACTTTTCTAATACAACGAAATTGTTAAAGGATCAAAATGTTCAAGATTTTGAATTTAATGTCGATCATTATGATACTGCAATAGCATTTTTTGTTAAGAAAGGATTTGAAAGGCAACCAGCAGAGCAACTTGCTTATATAATCTTAAGACAAGCAAAAATAGATGAAGTAAATCCAAGAGAAGTGCTTGATAAATTAGGAAATGCATCACCGCTTGAATTATCAGAAGTGACACAAATGATATTAAATTCTACAAGATATAAATCTAGTAGATTAGGATCGCGTTTACAAAAAACAGCAAAGTCTTTTGTTTCTAGAAACATAAAAGGTTAATCTATGGCAATGAAATTTGCAAAGGGGAAGTATAACCTCAAGAATCCAGAGAAATATATAGGCCTTAAAACTCCAACATACAGGTCAGGATGGGAACACGCTTTCATGAGACTGTGTGACGAACACCCAAACGTGGGAAAATGGGCAAGTGAATCTATAAAAATTCCATACAGACATCCATTTACAGGAAAATATACAATTTATGTTCCGGATTTTTTTGTTGTTTACATTGATAAAAATGGAAAGAAACACGCAGAATTAATCGAAGTAAAACCAGCGGCACAGACCACAATGGAAAAAGCAGGCAAAAGCAGAAGCAAACAAATGCAAGTAGTGATAAACAATGCAAAGTGGGAAGCCGCAAATGCCTACGCAAAACAAAATAGAATAATGTTTAGAGTAGTTTCAGAAGAACAATTATTCCATAACGGTAATCGTAAATAATTGCAATGACAAAAAAGTTAGAAGACATATTAAATTTACCAAATGTTAAAGAAGCATTTGAAAAGGTAGATGAAAAAGAAAAAATAAGGGAAAATAAGGACAAAGTTAACGGTTCAGTTGCTCCTAAAAACGTTGACCCTGAAACCCATAAAAATTTACAAAAAAGTTACGAGGAATTTGACAAAATAGCGGCATCGTTACCACAGGTAAAAGGACTAGGAGAACTATCAGACCTTGAATTAGATAAACTTTCTGTCGAAGCAGAAGAAAGTTATAAGAACTTAATGGACTTAGGAATGAACGTTGATTCGCGTTATTCAGGACGTATATTTGAGGTTGCAAGTACAATGTTACGTAATGCCATAGATGCAAAATCCAGCAAAATAGACAAGAAATTAAAGATGGTTGAACTACAACTTAAAAAAGCAAAACTAGATAAAGACGGTGATACAGGCCCAGAACCGGTCGAATCGGAGGGTATGATCATATCTGACCGAAATGAATTAATGAAGAAACTACTTAAAAAAGACTAAATATTACATTATGAGCGAATTCAGTAAGTACTTAACAGAAACATCTAAGCAATACGACTACAGAATTAAAGTAGCAGGCGAAATATCAGACGATTTTGGCACACGTATGGAAACCGCTTTGGCAAAATACGAAATAGCAAATTTATCAGCAGGTAAAAAAACACCTATCCAAGAACATCCTTTAGATTTTCCATCGCTTAAAAACCAGGAAGTACATATTTTTGATTTAACTACAAACTATCCAGCATCGCCTAGAGAAATAAAAGAATATATAGCAGACTATATGAGAATGTCTCCGGCAATGATAATGGTTAAACATCCTAACGCACCTGAAGAAGAATACCAAGCAGAAATGAATGCACAGAAATCAGAATACAAAAACCTATTACAGACAATTGAAATGGGTTCTGCGGGTGATACAAAAGCAGAAGACTTATACGGCGATAAAGCCAACATGAGTCTTTTAAAAGAATTATTAAAAGGCAGAGAAGAAAGATACGAAGTTTCAAAAGGAAAAGACAATGCAACAGGTGACATACAAAGCAAAGAGGACGCACCAAGTACATCACCTTTAACAAAAACTACTAATCCAAAACCAGTGAGATAACGATATGGAAATGATCGACGTACTTAAAAAACTAGAAGAACTTGCAAGTAAAAGTCCAGAGGTTGCAAAAGCGACAGAGCAAGTAGAAAAAATGAATCCAAAAGAAGTTGACGAAAATGCAGTACAAAGCGAAACAAGTATTGTGGACGAAACTCCTGAGTCTGGTGAAGAAATAAAGTCATCTATACAAGAATTCAAAGTGGGAAGTTACAAAGACTGGTTAGCAAGTAGAGGTGTCGACATATACAAATTAAAAGGTGACGACCACGTAAAATATTCAAAACAATACAGAGCAGATAAAGACAAAGCACATACAGATGCAACAATGAAAAAAGGTCCAGAAGATCATAAAACATATACTCCGTCTACAAGTGATAGTCCTGCAAAAATAGAAGACGAAACAAACGAAGGCGGAATGAGTGACATACACATTGGTGCTCAAGAAGAATTAGGCAACTACTTAAATGACGACGGCGACTTAGATATGCCAAAAGCAGAAGTTTTACAAAAAATGAATATGGATGCCAAAAATGCATCTTTTCCAAGATCTTATGAAATTGAAACAGCAATGGACATGGTAAAAAATGATTTTCTTGACAATGGTGCAAGAAGACCAGACATGGAACCAGCAATGGATTCGGAACAACCAACAGACGAAGGTAACGAATTCGCCCAGGCAGTACAGAAAGCCAAAGCGGCTGGTATGAAAGCAGGTGACAAATTCAAAGTAGGTGACCAAGAGTACACATTAAAAGATTCAGACTTTGAACAGGTAAATACAACTACAATGAAAACAGAAGACAAAAAACAAGTAAACGAAGCAATACAAATTTCGACTGATTCACCTGAAGAAGCAGGAATCATGATGCAAATATTAAAACTTGCAGGTGTAAAACCAGTTACTCCAGATATGATGGGTGGTGGCGATGATGACAGTATGTCACATGATCATGACGGAATGACACATTCGCATCCAGGTGGCGATCAAGAACACGATCACAATGACGAAATGCCAATGGATAAAATGAGAGATATTGTGCAAAAATCTCAAGAAGAACCAGCAGAAGAAGACTATGCAAACACACCAGATGAAAAACATCAAGACACAGATTACATTGTTAACAAACTTGCAGGCGGTTTGAACAAACCTAAACAACAAGTCAAAAAAGAATATCCAGGAGATAATCCATTAGCAGTAGAAGATACTGTTACAGAAGAAGAGTTAGGTATGTCATTAAGAAATCAATATGAATCTTTTAAGGAAGCATACAAACAAGCGGCAAAAGTTGCTGAAGAAAAAGCAAAGCCAGACTTTTTAGATATGGATAAAGACGGCGACAAAAAAGAGCCAATGAAAAAAGCAGTCGCAGACAAAGAAGCAAAATCTAAATAATATCTTTAACATTTAAATAAGCATATGAGTTATTACAAACATATGGCCTATAACTCGTTCGCACGAGTAAACAATTCCTTGTGGATAGGATTGCCAAAAGTTGCAACGACAACTTTAAATGCTTTTTTTAAAAACTATCCAGTAACATATTTCAATACCAATGGCGAATTCTTAAACAAAATTAAATTTGAGATAAAGCCAACAAAATTATGGTGCGTATGGAGAGATCCATGGGAACGATGGTTATCTGCAATCATACAAGACAATGAATACAAATATAATCTTGGAATTGTTACAAACGGAATAAAGAATCATAGAGTATTATCACCAGATGAAATTTTAACAATTAGTGAAGATATAAAACAAAGTTGGAACTTTACGCACAATAATTTAAGAAATAGATATTTCACTCACAGTAGTATCTATCTTGTGCGTTACATAACAATACTTTGGAGACTTGTTCAAAAAAGATGTGTCATTAACGAAATACAATTTTATAAAATTTCGAAAATTAATGATGCAATTAAAGATGTTTTAAATGTAGATACAAATTCCAAAACTTTAAATCAAACAAATAGTACCAACACATCAAACCTAGGCGAAGTATTGTACAATAGTGAATTTTACAATAAATGGAAAATACAATTTGCCGAGGATTTACAGTTAGACAAATTATTAAAAAAAAGTAAAATTATAAATTACAATCAGTGGCAAGAAAAAATTTTGATCAATAACAAATCTAGGTACTTAAAGGTGCCAATTAAATCAAATTCGCAGTAGTATCTTGTAAAACATACAACAAAACATCCAATGAAAACATATTAAATATTTACAATGGCACATACTATCATAACAATACTTCCTGATACTGACAAAAGTTCGGTAATTACGGCAATAGCAGACAAAGGGTATTCTGTGATTGATCAAATGGATTTGAGTAGACGTAACTTTATAGTAGACTGTGATCAATCTAATCTAGATGATATAAAAGGAATATCGGGTGTTCAATGGTTCCAACAAAAATCACATTTAGAAAAATTACAAATAAGAAAAGTAAATTTGACTAAATCTCAAACAATTAATCCAGACATAAGTGCAACACCAAACGGTAATGCACATAATTGGGGACTAGCAAGATGCACACAGATTGAAAACGAACCCTTGACTACAGAATTTACACAAAGACTTACCGGAAAAAAAGTTAATTGTGTTATCATAGATTCAGGCATAAAAATGGACCACTGTGAATTCCTAGACGATCAAGGAAATTCTAGAGTCAAACAATACCCATGGAAAGCAGGATTGGGTACACAATTTTATACGGACGAGCACGGACATGGCACACACGTTGCAGGTACAATGTGTGGCAACACACAAGGTTGGGCAAGAGATGCCGACATTTATTCGATGAAAATATTTGATACAGACTGTTTAGGTGTTCTTGAAGCACTACAACTAGTACGACAATTCCATAATCAACAAAGTAATCCAACAGTAGTGAATATGAGTTGGGGATATTACAAATGGTATCCATATGATCATCCAACAAGAGACCCTTACACATATCATCCTTACCGTGTTTATTCAGTTGATGCAGAAGTCGAAGACATGATTAAAGACGGAATTATATGTGTTGGTGCCGCTGGAAACAGTAATCATATTATGGATAGAAGAAAGCAATCACGTTACGAAGACAAATACTGCACTTCAGATTGGTGGGGTGATTATTATGTCAATGATGGTTATTGGGAATGGTATCCTCATAGGGGGTCGTCTCCAGCATCAGCAAAAGGATGTATTGCAGTAGGTGCCACAAATGCTAACGATGAACGTGCAACCTTTTCAAATTATGGTGGCAGGGTTGACGTTTATGCACCTGGAAGATATATTCAAAGTGCATGGATAACAACGGAAAAAGCGGAAGTACCGGGAAACGCCGGGCACGGTTTAAGAAAAGTTTCAGGTACATCAATGGCATCACCACAAGTGGCAGGAATAATTGCCTGCATGATGGAAAAAGTTGTAAAAAGGAAAAAACAAAATATCTTTAATGCAAAAAAAATTAGAAGTAAATTAAAAAGGTTATCTATTAAAGAAGCAATTGACACAACTGTAAGAGAGGGAATAGGAAATGGTAAAAACAGATTAGCCTATATGCACCCTGCAAAATCCGTTTTCAAAAACGGTGGCCCGAGCATGGGTTATAGAAAATCAACACCTATACGAAACGGATCGATGGTGTATGAAGTTAACTACGACACGGTTAAAGATTTAGATCTAGATATAGAAGATTAGTTTACCACTTTTAATTCAATTAAATACATTATATGGCGTACGTATCATTAGACAGTGAGCAAATTAAAAAGGCTAATAAGAAACACAAATACACTCACGAACAAGTGTTAGAACTTGAAAAGTGTATGGATAAGAAAACTGGCCCGTTGTATTTCATGGAAAAATTTATGAAAATACAACATCCAACCAAAGGTGAAATGCCTTTCAGACCGTATGATTATCAAAAAAGATTGATAGAAGCATACAACTCACATAGATTTTCAGTTTCGATGTTACCTAGACAGACAGGAAAAACTACCTGTGCATCTGGATATCTAATATGGTATGCGATGTTTCATCCAGACTCGCAAATACTAATTGCCGCACACAAATACGCAGGAGCATCTGATATTATGTCAAGGGTGCGTTATGCTTACGAAATGTTACCAGGTTGGATAAAAGCAGGTGTCAATCAATACAACAGAAACTCAATAGAATTTGACAACGGTTCTAAAATAATGGCCACTACCACAACTGAAAACACAGGTAGAGGTATGTCATTGACTATGATATATTGCGATGAGTTTGCGTTCGTGCAACCACCTGAAAAAGCCAAAGAGTTTTGGACTTCACTATCTCCTACTCTATCAACTGGAGGTAAATGCCTTATAACATCTACACCTAACAGTGATGAAGACCAATTTGCGTTAATCTGGAAAGAAGCCAACAAAAGATTTGACGAGTACGGCAACGATAAAGTTGTAGGTACCAACGGATTCTATGCCATGAAAGCACACTGGTCAGAACATCCTGACAGAGACGAAGCATGGGCGGAAACAGAACGTTCAAGAATTGGTGATGAAAGATTTAGAAGAGAACACGAATGCGAATTCTTAATTTTTGATGAGACATTAATAGCATCTACTACTTTAGTAGAAATGGAAGGCGCTGATCCTATAGAAAATATGGGACAAGTAAGATGGTGGAAAAGACCGGATCCTAAAATGACCTACATGGTTGCACTTGACCCTGCCATGGGTACAGGAGGCGACTTTGCCGCAATTCAAGTTTTTGAATTACCCACTTTTGAACAAGTAGGTGAATGGCATCACAACACTACACCTATGAACAAGCAAATAACAATTTTACAAAGTATATGCAAATACATCCATGAATCATGTATGGAAAAAGACCCAACAAAAACACCATCAATATTCTACAGTATGGAAAACAATACAGTAGGCGAAGCGGCACTTATGAGAGTGATGGACATAGGAGAAGAAAATATATATGGACAATTTTTAAGTGAACCTATAAGAAAAGGACACAGAAGAAAATTTAGAAGAGGATTTAACACCACAGCAAAACACAAAATAGATGCTTGTACTAAATTCAAAGAACTAATTGAAACAAATAAGATGGTTATTAATAGTAAGCCGTTGATATCTGAACTAAAGGACTTTGTTGCAACAGGAATCAGTTACAAAGCAAAACCAGGACAGCACGATGACCTAGTAAGTGCTTGTTTAATAATGACACGTATGATGAAAGTATTGGCAGATTTTGACCCTAAAATATTTGAAAAATGGACGAATAGAGAAAGCGAATATACTGCTCCTATGCCAATATTTGCCAACCTAGGAGTTTAACTAAATACACTATTATGACAACAGAAGTGCTTTCAACAAACATTTTTAACAAAATACGATCAAAATTTGGCGATATTCAACTAGGTGATGACAGCGGTAACGTTACTGCCGATCCAAAAGAGGCAACTTTTTACGATTTTGAATACACAGAAGACGCAGATACATTTGGAAGAATGAGCATATCATTAGCAGATGGCGAATCAATGAAAGTGTATTACAATAAAAACCTAACAGATAAAATTGACGAAGATAGCAAATCAGAATTTTTTAGTTTTTTAAAAGAACTTAAAGACCTAGCCGTACAGCACGGATTAAAGTTTGATGTGAGAGATATTACTAAATCCAACCTATCTAACCAGGATTTTAAGAATCTCGCAGATACGAATCAAACGGTAAATACTGATGAAATGTCTGAAGAAGTAAAAAATATTACAAAATTAGCAGGAATTAGTGAAGTATCTCATATGGGAATGAACAAATACGGTTTAGCGGCAAAACACATGGACGGCAAATTTTATTCTTATAAAAATGGTGCAAAGACAGGTGGACCGTTTGACAGCAAAGAAGAATTAGCAAAACACCAACAAGAAATTTTACAGCAAATGGATAAAAGTCACAATCAAGAATCAGTATCTGAAGGACTTACAGGCACCGCAAAACGTTCATACGAGAACCTAGACAAAACAAGATTAATAATTAGACACACAGGCAAAGTAGATGAAACTGTACCAGGTGCAAGATCAAGACAGATACAATCCTTATACATTGAAAACGAAGACGGCGAGAGATTCAAGTATCCAATGACACACCTAGCAGGTGCAAGAGCAATGACAAGACACGTTGCTAACGGCGGAAGACCGCATGATGATTTTGGACAACACATTATACAAACATCTGAAGATATAGCAAAATTAAATTCTTTTTCAAGATATGTTTCACATAAAGATCAATTAAACGACAACGCAAGTGATATAATTGATCAGACAAAACTTAAATTAGAAAATTTAAGAACATACATGAAAGGTTTAAGTAAACAAGCAAATTATTCAGAAGCATCAAAAAATTTTAAAAGTGTAGAACAAAGAATGCTTGATGATGAAACAAGAAACACATACAGAGAAAAATTTACTTTAAAAACTTTAGATGACAGAGTAGAAGAAGCATTGCCTTTAATTCATGATATTATGTCCGAATACAAAACAGATGACGAACCTACTGACAAAGATGCTAAAGTTGAACCGCCAGTAGATCACGGTGCAATAGTGCAAAGTTTTTTAACTAATCCAGATAACAAATTAGTTTTAAGAAAAGATGACTCAGCAGATAAAATGTTATCTGTAACAAAATTCAATGATAAAAATACAATGCTTGGTTCAATACTTTCTGATATAGCATCAAGAATGATGACTAAAACAGGAGAAGAGGACAGAGTGGCAAACTTTGCAAGTAGAGTCGCAGATAAAATTGAACAAGAAGGAACACCTTTCTTTAAACCAGATGCAGACCACATGAAAAATAAAAAAATTGCAGTTATGTTAGCAAAAAGATATATTGATGACTACAAAAAAATGAAAGCAGATCCAAAGTACGCAGACGAAATTAGAATAGATCCAGCAAGTTATAATCCTAAAAAAGATAGACAAGGAAAAGCAAAAGAAACAGAATCATTTGAAAATTGGGTAAACAATATTGATAAACCGGCAGTTGAAGACAAAGGTTCAACACTTGCATCAAGAATGATTAGAAAAGCAGGAGAAGAAGACAGAGAATCAATGGACAGCGAAATGTTTATTAAATCTGCAGATATGTTAGATTCAGGAGACTTAGAAGAATTAGGAAAATTTCTTTATAAGTCAGATACTGCTCCAAGAGAATTTGTAATGGCAAAAATAGCAAAACATGACCCAGACACGTTCAAACAAATGTACGGTGACCAAGAAGGATATCTATCATTAATGAAACCCAAAGGTATGGAAGGCGTGACTTTTGAGGATATTAAACCTTATGTTTCAATGTACAAAGATGATGACGGAAAAATGGTTAATGATGTATTAGACAAAGATGGTAACTCAGTTTTTAAAACGCATGATGCTAAATCGGCCATGGCATTCCTTTCAAAAAACTTTTCAAAAATGAGATCAGGAGAAATGAAAGGTGAACCAAAAAAAGAAGATTCTTTAGATGAATCAAGAACAAAAATTGTTGAATCACTAAAAACAAAAGTAGAAAAAGATACAGCAAGAGCAGACGAAGAACTAGCAAGAATAGTACAACTTACCAAATAGTAGTACATTACCAATAATTCCACTAGACATTAGATAAATATATGTGTATATTATGCACTAATGCTTAATATACATTTAGGCAAAAACATAGGCAAAATAGGAGGCTTACATTATGGCTACATTGGCTGATATAAGAGCGAAACTTAAAACTCAAGAACCTAATCGCTCAGGTTCATTCACAGGCGGAGACAACGCCATTTATCCACATTGGAATATATCTGAAGGACAAGAAGCAGTTATTAGATTCTTACCCGACAAGGATACTTCTAATACTTTCTTCTGGACTGAAAGGAATATGATTAAATTACCTTTCGCAGGAATCAAAGGTCAAACTGATTCAAGACCTGTTACTGTACAAGTACCTTGTATGGAGATGTACGGAAAAACTTGTCCAGTACTTACAGAAGTAAGACCATGGTTCAAAGACAAGAGCATGGAAGAAATGGGTAGAAAATATTGGAAAAAGAAAAGTTATATTTTCCAAGGATTTGTTACAACTAATCCATTAAATGAAGAGACAACACCAGAGAATCCAATTAGAAGATTTATAATTGGTCCACAAATCTTTAACATAATCAGAGCGGCATTACTTGATCCAGAAATGGAAGAATTGCCAACTGATAGTGTAAAAGGTGTAGACTTTAGAATAAACAAAACTTCTAAAGGTGGTTATGCTGATTACTCAACTTCAAAATGGTCGAGAAGAGAACGTGCATTAGATGAAGCGGAAAGAGCCGCAATCGATACGCATGGTTTATTCAACTTGTCAGACTACAGACCAAAAGAACCATCAGATGCAGAGGTAAAAATAATCAAAGAATTATTTGAAAAATCTGTTGAAGGTGAAGCATACGACTTGGACAAATACGGTCAATATTTTAGACCAGCAGGAACATCTGCACCAAGTGTATCTGTACCAAAAGCAGACAGGCCAGCACCAGTTGAAAAAACTGCTGACCCTGTAAATGCTGAAGTAAAGGTAGCAGAAGCACCTGTGGCTCAAGCAACTGCACAACCAAACGGTGATAGTGCAAAGAGAGCCGAAGACATTTTGAAATTGATAAGAAGTAGACAAAATCAATAATCAAAAAATTACCAGGCCCTGATTTTCTAATTGACGGTCAGGGTCTAGTATGCTAATATAAGGATAGAAATGACAAAAGTATTCGACGCAACAAAATTTAGAAAAAGTATAACCAAATCAATACAAGGATTAGGTATTGGATTTAGTGATCCAACAGACTGGATATCAACTGGAAATTATGCATTAAATTATTTGATATCTGGAGATTTTAACAAAGGAGTTCCCCTAGGCAAAGTATCAGTACTTGCCGGTGAGTCTGGTGCAGGTAAAAGTTACATAGCATCAGGCAACATTATTAAGAATGCACAGGACCAAGGTATATTCGTTATACTAATTGATTCAGAGAACGCACTAGATGAAGCATGGTTACAAGCATTGAAAGTAGACACATCAGAAGACAAACTTCTAAAATTAAGTTTATCAATGGTAGACGACGTTGCAAAAACTGTATCTGAATTTATGAAAGGTTACAGAGAACAACACGCAGACAATAAAGAAGGTGCACCAAAAGTATTATTTGTGATAGATTCATTAGGTATGTTGCTTACACCAACAGATGTTGATCAGTTTGAAAAAGGCGAGATGAAGGGTGACTTAGGTAGAAAACCCAAAGCACTTACGGCACTTGTAAGAAACTGTGTTAATATGTTTGGTAGTTGGAACGTAGGATTGATGGCAACCAACCACACATACGCATCACAAGATATGTTTGATCCCGATGACAAGATATCAGGTGGGCAAGGATTTATATATGCATCAAGTATTGTTGTGGCAATGAAAAAATTAAAACTTAAAGAAGACGAAAAAGGAAATAAAATATCAGACGTAAGAGGAATTAGAGCGGCTTGTAAGGTAATGAAAACAAGATATGCTAAACCGTTTGAGTCTGTTCAAGTTAAAATACCTTATGATACGGGCATGGATCCGTATAGTGGATTGGTAGATCTTTTTGAGAAAAAAGGTGTACTGACACAACAAGGTAATAGGTTAAAGTACGTTGATTCACAAGGAAAGGAGCATTTGGAATTTAGAAAAGCCTGGGTTGGATCCAAATTGGATATGCTAATGCAAGATTTTGATAAATTAGCAGTAACTGAAGAAACAGTTAACAAACAGGATGAATAACAAATGGCAGAAATGACACACGAAGAAATCGAACGTATTTGGAACTCCTTTTCGCATTACATACCAGAAAGAACAAAATTAGACGGAGCAGTTGATTTTATAAGCACCTTAAGAGATATAGGTGTTGAAGATAAAGAAATCAAAGCATCATCTGATTACGACCCTAAACTAGAAGAAGCGGTTGATAGTGTTTATGATGGTGATGACGAGGATACATACGACGATGAATTGGTATACTAAAGTAAGTAAAGATATAAGGTTAATACCAGATTGTATTCAACATTATCAACAAGAATACGCCACAGCCAAAAAAGAATGCTATATTTTTGGAAACTTAGAAAAAGCATCAGCATCAATGCCCGGAATAGTTGAACATAGATTTAATCAATTGCAAGAAATTGAAGCAATACTAGAATATCTTAATATTGAAAAAAGAAGATTAAGAGCCAAAACATTCAAAAAATTTTTAGAAAACTACAACAGAGCATTAACTTCTCGTGATGCTGACAAGTATGTTGACGGAGAATCAGATGTGGTAGACTTAGAAAAAATTATAAACGAGTTTGCTTTATTAAGAAATCAATGGTTAGGCATTACCAAAGGACTTGATCAGAAACAATGGCAAATCACAAATATTGTTAAACTGAGAGTGGCAGGAATGGAAGATGCCAGCATCAAGTAATAGAATTATACTAACAGACGTAGACGGAGTACTGCTGGAATGGGAGAATCATTTCACAGAATGGATGTTACAGAGATCGTACTTTGACGAAGATAGTGAAAGATACTATCCTTATAAACTGCTTCCTGGTAAACAAAACACATACGAGATGGCAGAACGTTTTGGTCTATCAGTCAACGAGATAAGAAAAGAAATTAGAGAGTTCAATAAAAGTGCTTGGATGGGAACACAATGCCCAATGTTTGATTCACAATCATGGGTGAAACTGTTGGCGGCAGAGGGTTGGACCTTTATTCCGATAACTTCACAGACATCAGATATACCAGCACAAACCTTACGTAAGAAAAGGTTAAGCGAATTGTTTGGAAGTTATGTGTTTACAAACTATCATATCCTAGAGACAGGAGCAGACAAAGATAGTGCTTTAGCGGAATTCCACGGAACCGGACTGTATTGGGTAGAGGACAAGCCAAAAAACGCACTAGCCGGCCTCAAATACGGTTTAAAGCCTATATTAATTGACCATCCTTATAATCGTGATTGTAATCATCCTGAAATTATCCGTGTAAATAATTGGCAAGAAATACACAAAATATTAAGGAATACCAAATGAAAATTTACGTAGGACATGACAGTAGAGAGGATATTGCTTATCAAGTTTGTGAACACAGCATAAAAAGAAGAGATCCCTCGGCAGAAGTTATTCCTTTAAAACAAAAACAAATGCGTGATCAAGGCCTGTATACTAGGCCGGTAGATAAATTAGCCTCTACCGAATTTACTTTTACAAGATTTTTTATACCATACCTAAACGATTTCAAAGGCTGGGCAGTATTCTGTGACTGTGATTTTTTATGGAAGATACCGTCTCACGAACTTGTAAAATATTGTGATCCATCTAAAGCGGTAATTTGTGTGCAACATGATTACGCCCCAAAAGAAGGAACTAAAATGGATGGTCAAGTGCAAACTGTTTATCCAAGAAAAAATTGGAGTAGCATGGTGCTATGGAACTGCGAACATCCTAAAAACAAAATACTAACCCCTGATTTATTAAACAAAGAAGAAGCAAAGTTTTTACATAGATTCACATGGTTAGAAGATAACGAAATTGGTAATCTGCCATTGGAATATAATTGGCTTGTTGGTTGGTACAAGGAACCAAATGATGGAACTCCAAAGATACTGCACTACACAGAAGGTGGTCCATGGTTCGACGGATACCGAGATTGTGAATACGGCGACGACTGGAAAAAGGAACTGATAAATTTATTTTCATCCTAATGGAACAGTATTCAGTATTACAGAAATTTGACCCGGTAACGGATTATTTTAAGGAACCTTATCCCCATATAATAATAAAAGATTGCTTACCACTAGCGGTATACGAAAATCTTTATGAAAATTTTCCTGTACAGGAAGTGAAACAGAATTTTAATTTGGTTGAGGGTCATACTTACAGAGGACTTGCTAACGACTTTATTAGATCAAAAAGGGTAGTAGCAAAACAATGTTGGTTAGATTTTTTTGAATTCCATACTTCCCAACAATATTACAATCAAGTTTTAAAAATATTTAAAGAAGATTTAAAAGAAAATGCATGGCTCACAAATGAAAATGTAAAAGTCAGACACTCAGAAGGCAACACAAGAATAGTGACAGATACACAGTTTGTAATACATGAACCTATTAAAGCAGGAACAACAAGGACTTCTCATATCGACAATCCTTTAGAAATTTATGCCGGACTTTTGTATATGAGACAAAGAGGCGACAAAGCAAAAGGTGGTGATTTTGTAATATACGATACACCACAAATAGACAAAGTAATAGAAAAAACAGGAAGACAAATTCCAAAAAGTTTTGGCGAATTAAAAGAAAACAAAACAATTAATTACAAGGAAAATACCTTTGTTATGTTCCTAAATTCTAATAAATCTGTTCACGGCGTGACTCCGAGACAGGATCCAGGTCATGATAGATTAAGTATCAACATCATTGCTGAAATAGAAAAGAAGACAAATCCTTTGTTTACTTTAACCGAGATCGCAGAGTAAACTCCACGCAGTACCGTTAGACATTTCTTCCATTGTAAAATTGTTATAAGCAAGTGAACTGAACAGAGACATCCTGTCACCGTAAACTGGTGTTTCTATTTTACTGAAATCTGTTTCTGCAATAGGTGTGGCTCCGCAATTATTTGGGTCACAAAATACAGGAACCCCGTTATGGAAACTTTCAATCATTGTGTTACTATTAAAAGTCACACACGCAAAATACTCGTTCCAATTAATCGGTCCTGACTTTACATTTGTAGGAATATCAACTTTTATGGTTGCACCTACATGGTCTTTTGCAATACCTGGATTGTATGGTTTTTCTCTTACAACCAGTTCTCTGTCCGTGTTATCACGCAAAATTTTTAGGGTATTGCCTAGCCAGTCCGTTGCACTAAAGAAATTTGAAATCGCGTTTGTAGGCGGTAGTATGAGGATCTTAGACCCCTTTTTATGCCATGGTTTCAAGTCTTGTTTAAAGTATTTCTCATATCGATCACTTGGCCTATCAAATAACTTTGTTTGACAATGGCCATTTTTGGTAATACGTAACCAGTATGGATAATCGTGAGCATATGAAAAATAGCCGTGATCTAAAAAATAAAAATCTTTTTTTTCCTTTTCGCACCATTTATATACTTCTCCAGAACCTGCAAGTATTCCATACATGGCCAAGTTTTCTTCAGGCAAATTTTTTAAATCCTTCCACTGATAGATTGTGTGTGGACCTGGTGTTCCTTTTACAAAAGCATCTATATAACGTTGTGTCCTAGGCTTTGTTGTGTGTATTCCTGCTATCATTTATATTTCTCGATAGTTTTTTCAAGCAACTTGACATCTGCATTAAGGTGTCTATCTCTTATTTTAGTCCAAACATAATCATCCCTGTCGTTTATCACTAAATGTTTTCTCACTTGTTTTCCTGTGTCATCAAAGACTTTTTTTGCCTTTATCGTTACATTAGGAAAATACAAACATCTATTAAGTTTACGGGCAACGTTTTGTGTATAAGTGTCTACGTACCAATGCCAAAAAAACGGAGGTACAAAGTATCCTAAAGTATTAATCCAATTTTTATGCACTAAAAAGTGAGGAGAGGAGAATGGATAGTCTCCTATTAAAGTCGGTACTGTTGCATTTAATAAATTTTGTGGCTTATTTTTTTCTTTGCCGTCATATGGAATTGCCATTAAAATTTTATCTGGATAGGGATCAAATCCTTTTATCATTTTGTCATCCCACTGGTCTGTAACAAATCTTATATCATCTCCTGCTAAAAACACATAATCAAATTTTGCTTTCTCTGCCATTAGGTTCCAACTGTAACAAGTTGATCTATTCGGTCCTATGGTGTAGTGCTTTTTATCAATGGTATCTCTGTATTCTCCTAATCTAGGATCGTCGTCGTTAAGATAAATTAAAAATTCTATATCATGCTTTGCTGTTTGAAAAGCAGTATCGACCATTCTCTTTGCAAGTTCTGGACGGCCTCGTGATGGACAACTTATTGATATCATATTAATTTATTTTTCCAAGTATCGGGTGTATGTTCATTTATTATTTCTAACGGTAAATGATATTGAAACTTTTTTGTGCCTCTAGTTCTAATATACTCCGCAGTTTTTTTAACTGATTGTCTCATATTAGTTGATGTTTTGTATCCCAAAAGATCTCTTGCTTTGTCTGACGAACACGTTGCAAGTTTAACTTCTTGTGGTCTATCTTTGTGATGTATTGCATCTAAGTTCACACCTGTCTCGTTAGCACAGGCTTCTGCTAGTTGGTTTATGGTCACTGGTTCTTCATCTGGTCCAATGTTAATTACTTCTCCTATTACATTATCTTGGAATGCAAGTGCATTCAGACAGTATAAACAATCGTCGATATAACTAAAACATCTTTTTTGTTCACCATCTCCGTATATGATTGGTTGCTTACCCTGAAGCATCCTATTCAACATAATCGACATTACATTTCTAAAAGGGTCGTCATACTTCTGTCTTGGTCCTACAATGTTGTGAGGTACAGCGATTACATATTCAACATTATGAGTATCACATAGATTTTTTAAAACATCCTCTCCGGCTTTCTTTGCGATCCCGTAAGGATCTTGTGGACGACACTCGTAAGTTTCTTTGTATGGTACTTCGTCATGATGTCCATACCTCGCCATACTAGAGCAATATACAATACGTTTTACTTTATTTCTTATTGCCGCAGTTATAGTTGTAACAGATGCTTCAAAAATATTTCTTGTGACCAACACTGGAGAAAATACCGATAGTCCTTCATAGGCAGTTGCCGCGGTGTGATAAACAATGTCACAACCTTGCATCGCTTTAGTTAAATTTTCTAAATCACAACAATCTACTTGATGAAATTCTACGTCTTGTGGTACGTTATCTGTGTAACCACCGATCATGTTGTCGTTGCCGGCGACAGTATGACCGTTTGCAATCATTAAATCTGCTAAATGACTTCCAAGAAATCCTGCAACGCCTGTAATAAAAATTTTTGCCATTTTATATAATTATCGGCAGTATACCTTGTCAGGCCATATGTTGATTATCTCATAAAAGCCTTGTTCTTTTAAATAATCTTCTATTTTACCATTACTCGAACCATATTTTTTTGTGTTGTTATTCAGTTCTATCATGATAAATTTAACATTTTCTAATGTTTCTTTTGCTCCTTCTAGAACTTTCATTTCGTATCCCTCGACATCTATCTTTAATAAATCTACATCTTTCCATTGGTATGAATCAATTGTCTTTACCGGTATCTTACCTTCCGTCTCGTCGATTCTAATTGCTTGAGTAAAATTATCTTCTGTGATGCTTAACATTTTTTCCTTATCGCCTAATGCAAATTGATGACAATTTATATGATTATACTTGCTTAAATTTTGCTCTAAGCATTTGAAATTAAGTGCATTTGGTTCAAAGGCCTGAAGACGCTCTGCAAACATTTGCATTTCAACTGCCCAAGTTCCACACCATGCACCAACATCAATTACAGTTCTAAACTCTTTATGTTGCGTCCTGCACCATTCCTTAAATTGTAGCAAACATTTATTTTGTGTAAATGGTTTACCCGACTTCCATTCTTCTATGTGTATGTCGTTTTCAGGAACCCAAAATTCGTTAATTTTTGTTATCATAATATTTTTCAATTGTTTTTACCGCAATACCATTTGCAAATTCTTCTGGTGTAAATTGTTGATATGCTAAAGAACATAGCCATTGGTAAGGATCAATGTACTTTGGATTTTCAATATCTTTTATTTGCGTCGAAGATACCGGAGTTGCAAAACTTTTTTCATGACAAAATACCGGAACGCCATTACAAATTGATTCTATTGCACTGATAGAACAAGAAGTAACACAGGCATATGCATCTTTTAACTCATCTTCTATAGAAACTTTTGCTTCGCTTGGGCCAGATGTTCCTCTTCCACGTGGCTTCAGTCTAACTTTTATAGGCCTATCTGTATGTTTTTTAATTTCATTTATTGTGTCATCGAGCCAAGTAGTTTGTTTAAGGTACATATGAATTCCAACTGAACTTGGACAAACTAAAATGTATTTGCCATCTTTTTTTGGCGAACTTACCTTTATTTTAAAAGAATCAAATCTATCAGACGGAACGTCATTTAATAGTTTTGCATGAATATTATTTCTACAAATACGCCACCAATGATTATCAGGCTTTAAATTTTTATTATCAAATCTTCCAAAATATGGTGTATCAGTAAACCAATAATTGTCCTTTTTCCTTTCTAATTTGTGAACCAACTGAAGATTATTATTAACAAATCCCCAAAACATGGAGTTATCAAAAGGGTCTGTGGCTTTTGCATTGTCTAATGTTTGGTAATCTGTAGGCCACGATTTCATCACGCCACCAAACACCTCCCAGGCCTTGCTGTTTAAATTTTCCATCGGTGCATAAATTGTAAGCATTGTCTTATAGTAATTAAATAATTGTTATAATGCAAGTTAAAAACATCAGCAATATTCAATATTTCAATGACAAATTTGATGTCATCGATTATCCTCAAACATATTTAAACTTCCAAACCAATCCTACATACCTTGCTGAGTTTGATGAATGTTTGGTGCATACTTGGCCTTTTTTGATAACCAAAACAGGAGGATTAATATCCGAACACGTATGGCCGCTGACATGGAAACAAAAGAAAAAACTAGGACCAAGACAAGGAATTTATCCAGAGTGGGGAGAAAATGTTGACATAAACATTCCGCCACCTTGCCAGGAATTTAACGATATTAACAAATTTGTTTGGTTACCTATAGATGTATCGTCTGGAAACAATCCATGGCATATATGGATTGATGTAATTGCAAAAATGCGACTTTTAGAAAAAAGATTAAGTAAAAATTTCAAAGAGTTTGTATATGTAATGCCACATCATAGTGGATACATGGAAAAAATTGTAAGAGATATCATGCCAGAAATAAAACTTATTACTATGCCAAAAGATTCTACTTGGAAGTTTAAACATATTTACGTTCCGACTATGTGCAATCATGATGACGGTGTTATTTTGCCACAATCAATAAACTGGTTGCGTTCAAGATTTTTACATAAAAAAGTAAAATCTCCATGCAGAAAACTTTTTATCGATAGAGGTGTTGGGTCTAGAAAACTATCAAACAGAGAAGAAATTTTTGCAATACTCAAAGGATATGAAATTTTGAGACTCGAAGAAATGCCCGTGCTTGATCAAATGATTGCTTTTGCAGAAGCAACTCATATTATAGGAACACACGGTGCTGGATTAGTAAATTTACTTTGGTGTTTACCTACAACTAAAGTAATTGAAATAGTTCATAAAGATACTGCTAAAAAAGTCTATCCTAATCTTTCACATCTGTTAGGATTGGAGCATAAAGTTTTGATGGGGCAAAAAGTTCCAATTCCTAAAACCACGCATGAAAAAACTTATAAAAGATTAAATGATTACAATGATATTAAATTAGATTCAAGTATTTTAGTACGGAATCTAGAATAAACTTTGCCCGATCTTATCTCGTCAATAGACCAAAGCATATACCCTAAATCATTCAACCATTGTGCCCTATCTGGATACTTTGGACTTTCAATATCTTCTAAATTTGTGTTTGCTACTGGCCAACAAATTGCAAGATCTGAGGTAACAAAGGTAGGGATTCCACGAATACAAGAGTCGACGCTGGCAGTAGAATTGTGAGTAACAACAGCATGGCAATTATTTAATGCCTCTTGAAAATTAAATCTATAGTACTTTTTTTCATCTCCTGAAAAATGTTGTTGTCCGATTATTACTTCGCAATCGCTTGGAAACTCGTGTCTCCTTTCTGCAATATTAGACACATGATTAGGATGAGGCCGAATTAAAAATTTTCTTTTTGTCATTGGTCTTAGTTTAGCATATACATCTTTAAACCATTCAACCGGGTCAAGTTCGTTCATACTCCAATTATCTTTTGGTTGCAAAACAAACAATATTGGAGCGTCGGGTTTTGATTTTTGCCATTCATAATCTCCAATATTGAATAATGATTGCATTTCTTTCCAACGGTCATTAGGTGAATTGTCTGCTAAAAAGTTTCCATTACGCATCGGTGTCCATAACGCAACTCTATACCTATGATGAGGTACTCCTGCTGTGTTTCCAAAACTTGAACAAAGTCCACCATCAAAAGTAATTACTACACTTCCTTTTGACTTGGCATTTTGTACAAGCATATGTCTTCTGCCTTTTGTATGATGTAATTGCCTGTCACCGCCATAGCCAAACATGACTCCAATCGGTGCTGTAATTTCCATTTCACCATCTTGTGTTGGTCCTGTCATGTTCTCGTTGACAATCTCTACTTCGTCTCCGTTCGCCTTGACCCCTTCTGCGAAATCATATAACAATTGATAAGAATCACCTCTTTTACGATCCTTTACAGTTCTTCTAAAAATTTGTACCTTGATCTTTTTCATTAAATATGTATATAATTATCAAAGGATAAAGTGTATGAGATCATTAGCGGTTATAACTACTTTCCCACCAAATAGATGGGAGGCATATGGAAAAAGAATGTTGGAAAGTTTTATTGAAAACTGGCCAGAGGATGTAAAGTTATATGTCTACTACGAAAAAGAATTACCGCCAATTCAACACGAAAAAATTGTTTACATCGATTTAGAAAAAGAAAATCCGGATTTAGTAAGTTTTAAAGAACGTCATAAGAATGATCCTGTTGCAAACGGTGAGTTACAAGAAATAGAAGGCGGGGTAAGACGTAGACCAGAAGCAGGAAAAAATGATAAAGGCAAAGGTTCTTTCTTATGGGACGCAGTTAGATTTGCACATAAAACATTTGCAGTTGCTCATGCTATAAAAAATATAGAAGTTGATGTTGTATTATGGTTAGATGCAGATACATTTACTTTTAGGTCTATACCTAAAGAGTTCGTCCTAAATTTACTACCTGTAGATAAACTTGTAAATTATCTAGGGAGAGGTGAAAAATATCCAGAATGTGGTTGGGTAAGTTATAATAGACGACATTATTTGATTAACACATTTATTGAGACTTGGACAAACTTGTATAAAAATGATACATTGTTCAAACATCTAGAATGGCATGACTCTTATGTTTTTTGGCAAGTCTTGAAAGAAGTTGGTGAACAAGACGGTTATGATATTGGCAAAGGAGCAGGAGCAAAAGGACATCATATTTTTATTAATAGTGTGTTGGGTGCATATGTTGATCATATGAAAGGAAAAAGAAAAGTTAAAGGCAAAAGTTCGGCTACAGACTTAAGAACTAATCGAGCAGAAGAATATTGGCAATCTGTAGAAAATTATGACCCATTTGCTAAGACAGGGTTTGATCCAAAACAAGCACAAGATATAATAAGCAAAGTCGCAAAAGGCAATAAAGGAAATTAATGAGGATTGCTCTTTATCCCGAGTATTCAAGTCTAAATGGGAGACCGGTCTTTTCGGCACTGATAGATCATTTGCGATCTACAAATGAAAAAATTTATATCAACGAAGATAAAAATTGTGACGTCGCAGTAATTTGGTCCGTACTATGGCAAGGGCGTATGCAACCAAATAAACAGGTATGGGAACATTTTAGAGGAACCGGAAGACCTGTAGTCGTGTTAGAGGTTGGCGGCTTACGTAGGAATTCATCTTTTAAAATGGGTATCAACGGAATCAACAGAGAAGCAGATTTTGCCAATGATACATTTGATGACAAACGATGGCCTTTGTTTAATCATGAATTGAAACCATGGGGACAAACAGGAAACGTTATTGTAATATGCGGTCAACATACAAATAGTCATCAATGGAGAGAAAGTCCTAGCATGGCATCTTATTTTAAAAAATGTATTGAGGAAATAAGAAGATACACAGATAAACCTATTGTTATAAGACCTCATCCAAGAAATATAATACACAATTTTCCAGAACACAAATACAAATACGTAAGAGTAAATTTGCCAAAAAGAGATTACAACACATATGATGATACAGACTTTAAAAAAATTTTATCATCAACATGGGCAGTAGTGAATCACAGTTCTAATCCTGCGATGGAATCAGTCATTAACGGAATACCTGTGTTTGTATCTGAGAAAAGTTTATGTCATGATGTTGGTAATACAGACTTATCTGACATACTACACCCGGCAATGCCGGCTAGACAAAATTGGGCAAATCGTTTATCATATACTGAATGGTTTACAGAAGAATTTAGAGAAGGGACGCCATGGGCAAGAATAAGAGCAAGACTAGAAGAAAGATACATAAAAAAATAGTAAAGTCAATTACAGTTGAAATTGATAAACTAATTACTCTAGCGGAGTTAGGATTGGGTGCATCTCGTCCTTTAAATAAAGAGAAAAGAGATTGGATAAACAAACTTACAAAACAAACAGAAAAGTTAAATCCTATTTTAGTTTCACCAATAAAGGATACAGGGTTTTATGTTCTTTGTGATGGATGGCATAGAGTACAGGCGGCAAAAAAAATGAAAGATAAAGAAATAGATGCTTTAATTGTTCCAATAAAATCTGGATTAGGTTTAGCAAAAGCAAATAAAATTTTGAGAGATATAGATCAAGAACAAAATTATGAACTTGGCGTAAGTGGACTAATCAACAACTGGGCATTTTTCAAAGCAATGGATATAGAAACGTGAAAACATTATTCCACATAGGTAAAAGAGTAGATCCGGATCAGCCAATAGAATGGCAAAAATATGAAGGTGAAGAAATTATTGCTAGAATGATTATAAGGCAAGGCAAGAAGATTGAAGAAAGAGAATGGGTAGAGGATAGAGTAAACGCAACACCCGAAGGCAATGCATACTGCATAGGAAACGGACCGTCTAGAAAAGACAAATTAGATTTGAATTGGTTACACAACAATGGTCAAACTTATGGCTGTAATGCTTTATACAGAGATTTTATGCCAACTTATTTGTGTATGGTTGATCGTTTCATGTCTGAAAGAATAGTAAAGGACAAAGTATATGAAAAAACAACCTGCTATGCCCCGGCAATAGAAATGACAAGGTCTGATAAAAAATTAAACTTGATACCACACAATCCTCATTGGGTCGCAGGCTCTACTGCATTTTGGGTGGCATCACACCATGGTCACAAAAACATTTACTTGCTGGGATATGATTTTAGAGAATATGGAAAAAATCAACTTAATAACATCTATCAAGATACTGAATGTTATGGAGAACGACACAGCGATGCAATTTTTGAACCATGGATACAACAATACAAAAGTATTTGTAAGAAAAGACCGTATTGCAATTTTACAGTAGTACACGATACTCCACCAGACTTTTTAAAGGTAATTCCTTTACAAAATCACAAAATTATATCTTATGCTGAGTTTATCGAGAAAGTCTTAGACCTAAAAAATTAAGTTTTTTCCTGAATCCAAAAAATAGTTTGTTATGATTTCCTGTGTCTTGCTTGATTTTCATTTGGTACAAATGAATCATTTCATGCACTAATGTTTCAAGAAACATTTTTTTAGTTTCGTATCTTGGTAACATTTCTAATACAAACTTTTGATCTCTTGTTTTGTATGTGGTATAAACTACTTGTCCTAACGCACCATGTATTCTTTTGATTTTTATATCATCAAAGTTTGGTAATTTATTCTCAAACAAGGCCGCATTATAGTGATCAAACCAGTCATGTATTCCGTGCATAGTAGTTTGGTAAGGTTGTTGGGTACTAGGTCTCTTCAACACTTTTTCCAAATGTCTTTTGAACTTCAATGTAATTTTCTTTTGTTTCTTCATCTTACGGTTGACCTTTTTACCACCTATGTTATAATGCTTAATAACTGTATTTAACTAAAATAGAGCCTATGTTATCGACTCAGAAAACACCAGAAAATGTAACAGAATGCATAGAAATATTAGCATATAATGACCATCTATGGGAAGGATTTGCTCCACACGAGAAGGACAGCAAGACAATCAGGTCACTTGCTGAGGCTCCGTATGCCTGGACAGAGAAACAAGCAAAACTTGGGTTAGTTATAGTAAAAAGATATAAAACTCTATTTGAAAAATTCAAAATAGACATATCTGAACTGTGTGAAAATCCTGTTTGGAGAGATCCTTTTCGACAAATAGATTATGAAAAAGTGATTGAAAAATTTACTGACGAAAACGGAGAGGATTTTGTTGAAGTGAGATTCCCCTACAATAAAAAACTTGTAACCTTAATAAGGAAATTAAAAGATAATCGAGGATTACCTGCAAGGTACTTGAGATATGATGGAGAATCAAAAGCATGGACAATCAAATATTCTGATGTCACTGCATATTTTCTCACATTAATAGGAACAAGATATAATTTTAAGTTTACCGATACCACTATGTTAGATGATTTTGACGAAATAAGGAAAGAACTCAAAACGCATCAAAAGCCTTCAGTTGCAACTGATGGTACAAATATTACAATAAAAAATTGTAGTGCTTCTTTAAAAGAGCATTGGGACAAACATATAAAACAAAAATCTTTATTACAACAAATTGATAAACTTGCTTCGTTCCAATTATCCTTGCCTCAAGGATGGATACATGAAGTAAATTCACTTGCAGAAAAAATTGCTGTCACGTCAAAAAGAGATGTACACATCGATGATAAAAGTTGGAACCGAGAGCAATTATTAGACGCTTGTAAAACTCTAGATCTATTTCCGTTGATTACACCGGTACCTGAACACATAGGAGCAGATGACATAGAGAATATGACCAATTGGTTTCATGCTTTTAAAAAGGTAGGAATTACTGATAATGAAATTGCTTGGGGTTGTGATTTAGCAAAGCATCAACTTAAACCGCCCGAACAAGATCAATACATAGACAAAGAAGATTGGGACGATGATCCTTACGATTATGTTTACAGAGGATTGGAAAGAAATCAAAAAATGAGATTGTTTAAAGAATTTAATGTTTTAAATTTGCATTCTAATAAAAATAAATTCATTAATGACAAAACAAAAATTATTTTTATACGGAATAAAATACCACGAACATTGATAAAGTCAGGTATTATACCAAATACTGCATTACACTTTGTACAAAATTCTTATGCACCTTATGGAGAAACTATTAGGAAATGGCTTGATAATTTTGAAAAAAGAATGTATTATAGCACAAATACAATTTTTGGAAGTGCTATAAACAAAATATGAGTTCATGCAAACTGGTAATCAAAGACGAAGTTAATGTTAAGTTTGAAAACTTAGACTTAAAATGGCGTCAACGACTACATAACAAATTTAAATACCAAATACCTTATGCATTTCATTTACCAGCAGTAAAGTTAGGTAGGTGGGATGGTAAGATTGCTTTTTTTGGATTGGGTGGTACAACATACTTAAACCTAGTTGACCAAATACTTCCTATACTCGAAGAAGGTGGTGTGTACATTGATTTTGAAGACAGAAGGACAAAACACAATTTCCAATTTGAAGCCATTGATAAAGATTATTTGTCACACATTAAATGGCCAACAAATCATCCAAGTGCAGGACAACCAATAGAACTCAGGGATTATCAGGTAGAAACAATTAACAAATTTATTGAAAATCCACAAAGTATACAAGAGATTGCCACGGGTGCAGGGAAAACTATTATTACCGCGGCACTATGTCAACTAGTCGAACCTTACGGAAGAACACTTACAATAGTTCCAAACAAAAGTCTTGTTACACAAACCGAAGAAGACTTTATTGCCTGTGAACTAGACACCGGAGTGTACTACGGAGACAGGAAAGAAGTTGGAAGGTATAACACGATTGCAACGTGGCAAAGTTTAAACGTATTAGAAAAGAAAGCGAAGAATGAGCATTCAACAGAATTTAAGGAATTCTGCGAAGGCATCAATACAGTAATAATTGACGAAGTGCATATGGCAAAAGCAGATGTGCTGAAAAGATTATTAACAGGACCATTTGCACATTGTGGCATACGTTGGGGACTGACAGGTACCGTTCCAAAAGCAGATTATGAATTCATGGGTATTAAGTGTTCAATAGGAGAAGTTACAAATAAAATTCCTGCAAAAGAATTACAAGATAAAGGAGTCCTGGCAAATTGTAACGTAAATATTTTGCAAACACAAGACCATCCAGAATTTAAAACTTATCAAGAAGAATTAAAATGGCTAACTACCGATGACGACAGAACGTCCTGGATTGCTAACACAATCAAAGATATTGCAACATCTGGTAACACATTAATACTAGTAGACAGAATTTCTGCAGGAGAAATACTACAAACAAAATTAAAAGATTCTGTTTTTATATCGGGATCAACTAAAACTTTAGAAAGGAAAGAACACTACGATGAAGTGTCTACAACACAAAATAAAATCATTATCGCAACTTATGGGGTTGCCTCTGTTGGAATTAATATTCCTCGTATATTCAATCTTGTTCTTATTGAACCTGGTAAATCTTTCGTAAGGGTTATACAGAGCATTGGTAGAGGCATACGTAAGGCAGAGGACAAAGATCATGTACAGATTTGGGATATTACAAGCAGTTGCAAGTTTGCAAAAAGACATCTTACACAAAGAAAAAAGTTTTACAAAGAGGCAAATTATCCGTATAATATAGAAAAGATAGATATATGAAAATTTTACAATTAGAGAATCAAACTTATAAGTTAGAAAAAATACCTGAGTATGTGGATGACAATTTGAGATTTGCTGTTCTTGATAATTCAAATCCGGTAGAACCTGATTACTTCTTTATTCCGTTAATATTTTTAGAAAGTTTCAATGCACCAGCGGCTGTTTTAGAAATTGGCAAATATAAAATATCAATGCCATTAGATTGGAAAATGGTGGTTGGTGAAGCAGAGCAAGGAGAATTACACGTGTTGCCGATTACGAGTTTAAATGACAGAGGTTTTGAGGCATTTACATTTAATCCACTCACTAGCGGCAAACCAGATTTTTATCCAATAGATATTGTGGATATCTATCAAGAAGTAAAATGGTACTTTCCAAAAATAAAATCTGGACAAATATTATGTGTGCCATTAGAAGATAAAAAGAATCCTGTATGTGCCTATTTTGTAAAAGATATTTCAAGACAATGTGAACAAATTGATTACAGCGAGGTATGGTAAAAAATAAAGGACAAGAAGTAACCGTTCCGGCTCCAGTGGTTATTGTACCCGACCAAAAAGATAGACCAGAGGCTGTTTGGATTGATAGAGGACAATGGTGGCATAAAATACAAGAATTATTGAAAGAAAAGAAATGGCCAATAGAAAAAATAAAACAGAGCGAAGGAGCAATTACCATTCGCTTTTCAAACAAAGATCATGCTATAATGTTTTGTTTAAGTTATGACAGAGAAGAATACGAAACGGAAATTTTTTGAGTTACGAAACGGATTAAAGGCCGTTGACTTCCGAAATAAAGACTACTACGACAGAATTGATGATCACGAAAAAGGATTATATTCACCTTATATGTTGATGAGGTATGCTTCAAGTGTATCATCAAAAGATCCTTTTTATGTTGAACACTATGTAGAAATGGTTAATGAATGTGTGAACAAACATTTGTTTACATTATCAAGCAAACACAAAAAACTTTGTTGGATATTAACTTCGATGTGTGGAGCATTAAAACAACAATTTCATCCGTGGATCAAACCAATGAAACGTGTGCCAAACAAGTCATTAAAACAACTACAAAAAATTTATCCCACATGGAAAGAAGAGGATCTAGAAGTGTTAGATAAAATAATAACTGATCGAGAATTAGAGGAATTGTTGGAAGCACATGGAATTGAGTAGATTTACTTGTACCTATTGCGGCAAAGCATTTCAACGTGAAAGAACTTTGCTGGTTCATATGTGTGAACCAAAACGAAGACACTTGCAAAAAAATGAAAAATGGGTTCAGAACGGATACATGGTGTTCTGCAGATTTTATGAGATTAATCAAAAAAATTCAAAACCAAAAACTTATAACGACTTTTGCAATTCATCTTATTATAATGCTTTTGTAAAGTTTGGTCGATTCATGATGCATATCAATCCATTGTATCCAGACAAGTATATAGACTACGTTGTATTGTCGAGAGTAAAATTAGATCACTGGGCAAGAGACGAATTGTACGAAACTTATCTTATCGAAACTTTGAAAGTTGAACCCGTTGAGGCGGCACTACAAAGATCTATTGCAACAATGATGGATTGGGCAGACGAGCAACACGCACAATGGTCCGACTACTTTAGATTGGTCAACACTAACAGAGCAGTACAACACATTCAATCAGGCAAGGTGTCTCCGTGGATTGTTTTAGGTTGTTCTGCAGGAAAAAAAATGCTACAATCTTTTAGTGACGAGCAATTACAAATGACGGAAAAATATATTAATGTTCCGTATTGGAAAAGCAAGTTTAAAAGTTATCCAGCAGATTTATTATTTGTACAGGAAACAGCACAAGGAGCCAAAATTGAGTAAAATAGATTTAGAAGTAGCAGAAGAGTTAGATTTTGAGATTGGCGATTGCGTAATTGTAATTAAGCAAGACGGATCTCTTGGAAAAATTGTTGTACCTGAGATGAATCAGCAAACAATTAAAAGTGAAGGATATAAAAAAATGTTAGAAATAGTAGATGTTTTAAAACCTGGAAGCAAAGAAGCACTTGATAAAAAACACGGAGGAACTTTACACTAATGGGTAAACATATAAAAACAGAAATGGATACAAGATTTATAAATTCTCTTGCAATAGAAGTTTACAAACTAGATCCAAATAACAAAGTTCTAAATACGTTAATGTCTTTGCCAAATTACGAGGGCGGAGAACTAACAAAAACTATAAAGGATTATAAAAAAAACAATGCCTGATGTAGATATAGATTTTTACGATAGAGAAGGAGTATTACAACTCTTCAAACATACTCCTGCAACTATTGTCAAAGATGATGTGCATGAAAAACACAAAACAGGAATTTACTTTCACGACATTCCAGTAAATCCTACATCTAAAAATTCAAGTATTGATTATAAAAAAGCAGAAGACAGAGGATACTTCAAGATTGATTTGTTGAACGTAAGCGTCTATAAAGATATAAAATCTGAAAAAGAATTAGAAGAATTAATGATTGAAGAACCCGATTGGGATATGTTAAAGGATCCAAAGATTGTTGAAAACTTATTTCATCTAAATGGACATTTCAATATTGTAAACAAATTAGAACCAAAAAATATTGAACAACTTGCGGCTGTATTAGCAATTATAAGACCTGCTAAAAGATATCTTATGTATAAGGATTGGTTAGATATACTAAAAGATGTTTGGACTAGACCAACCGATGGAAGTTACTTCTTTAAGAAATCACACGCCATTGCATATGCTCATGCAATCGTAGTACAGATGAATTTAGTGAAGAGACATAAATATAGTTTTGATGCACAGTCAAAAAAAGAAAAAAATAATCCGTAAAAAACTTAACAAAAAAACTTCTTCTAAAAAATCAGATCCGTATGGCTATCAGCCAGATAGTCCTTTAACACAGCACTATCTTACGACAGGTGCTATACTTCCTGAAAAGAAGAAGACTAGGTAGGTTTACGCATTAACTGGATAGTTCTTCGCTTTATTCGTTTCTTCGCAATATCGGTCAATCTCACAGTAGGACCATGAACAATTTTCACATCTTTACCGTTCAATGTTGTTAATGTATATTTGAAATGTTTGAAGTCTTTCTTAAGAAAAATATTAATTGGCAGTTTCCTATTACTTTCCCACCACCAAGTTTCCCCTAAAGATAAGAATAAGTCCTTTTCTCTTTGTGTTGCAACCTTATTGTAGTCGTATACACTTATTACATTAACATCTTGATTTTGCACAATACCCACATATTCAAAGTCGCCCTTTTGTATAAGGGACAAAAATGGAAATTTCTTACCTAATTTTTCAAATAATTCGCTCATTGTCTTTCAATAAATACTGTTAAATATGTACTATGCAAACAGTCTCAAGGTATTTAATAACCAATTTGGTAACAGCCACAATAAGTGGTTATAACGGAAGGAACTCGAAAGTGTACGATCGTATGTTAAAAGTGTTTAGAGGTGTGTCAAACCCGCTTACTTTTACGTTTAAAAACGAGGATCAAAAGCCTCAAACAATTACTTCTAAAACTTACGAGTTCAATTTAGTTGATTCAGAAAACAAAAGATCTGTATTGACCAGGAACCTAACAATACTAGATGATGGTTCTACAACCACAACAAAAGGCCAGGCATCTGTAACAATCACAGATGGTGATTTGATTGGACTTGATGCCAAATTTTACAATTATGCCATAAGAGAAATTAAATCAGACAACACACGAGAAGTGACTTATGCTGACACAGGATATAATGCATCTGGTACAATTGAAATACTAGATGGTGCTTATCCAGATTTTGTACCAAGTGTTGAACCTGTATTCGTTGCCATGTCCGGTGCAACCACTAGACGAACATCTGGTAATGTTTTTGCAAGGCCTGGACAAAACAACAATGTAGCATTACATACTGTTGCCGCTTACTGGTCTGAATACACTGGTAATTTTAAAATACAAGGAACACTATCAACGTCTCCAGGAAACACAGATTGGTACACAATTCAAAATGTAGACTTTACTAATCAAACTGGTATTACCTATTACAACTTTACTGGCGTTTGGGAAAACGTTAGATTCACACACGACAGAGCATCTGGTAACACAGGCTCACTTGACAAATTACTTTATAGACACTAAAATATAGTTTATGAACCTGATCCAGTCGACTATTCTGACATCCTTACCTGCGGGTAAGAAAAAAACTCCTAGTGGTTGGGTATCTTTTAATGCTCCTTGTTGTGTACACAACGGTGAATCTCAAGATAAAAGAAAACGTGGAGGTGTAATGAATAGTCCAGACGGAACTGTTTCTTATCACTGTTTCAATTGCGGATTCAAAACTTCTTACGTTCCGGGCAGGAAGATATCTTATAAAACAAAAAAACTTATGTCATGGATTGGAATTGCAGACGATACAATTAAAAAACTTGTTATCGAAGCCATGCGTCTTGAGGAAGCAGATAATAATTTTGCTGAGAAGAAAAAAATAATTTCATTTACTAAAAAAACTTTGCCAAAAAATACACATAAACTTGATATCTGGTTAGAAAAATATATCAAAAAGGATCTCACAGACAGACAACATCAATATGTTGATACCCTTTTAAATTATTTGAAGAACAGAGGCATTGGTGCCGAGTGGTACGACTTTATGTATTCTCCTGATATGACATTTGATTTCAACAAAAGACTTGTTATTCCATTTTACTGGAAGGGCGACATAGTTGGTTACACAGGACGGATTTTTGATAATTCGGAAAAGGTAAAATATTATACAGAAGTACAGCCTGGATATGTATTCAATTTAGATGCACAGTCTTGGAATAGAAAGTTTGTGATTGTCACAGAAGGTCCTTTTGATGCAATCTCAGTATCAGGCGTAAGCATACTTGGATCAGAAATTAACGACACACAATATGAATTGATAAACAGTTTAGGCAGAAAAGTTATTGTTGTTCCTGATAGAGATAAACCAGGAGAAAAATTAATTAACCAAGCAATGGATTACCGTTGGAGTGTTGCTTTTCCAGAATGGGAGGAAGATGTTGACGATGTGGCCGATGCTGTGTTAAAATATGGTAGGTTGTTTACTATACAATCAATATTAAAATCAACAGAGTCTAATAGGTTAAAGATAGACTTGAAGAGAAAAATGTATGGCAGAAAATAATAAAGATATACAAGATATTAAAAAAACATTAAAAGAAATTAATAAGGAGTTACAAACTCTAAATGAGAAACTATCGAAGCATATTGTTTTCATTGAAGAAGTTTATGCTCCATTGCAAAAATCAATTGATAAGTTTAAAAGGTTATTCAAATAATGGCTGATTATAGTGTAGATATACAAAAATTATATTTAGAAATGTTTTTAGCAGATGCTGAATCATTTGCTAGAGCATCCAATATCTTCATCCCAAATCATTTTGATAGAAAATTACAACCTATTGCAAAATTTATAAAAGACTATGTAGAAGAATACAAAGTGATGCCTGAAGTTGAGCAGGTTAATGCTAAACACGATATTAAACTGAAAGGAGCCAAAGATATAGATGCCTCGCATTTTAATTGGCTACTAGACGAGTTTGAAACATTTTCCAGACACAAGGCACTTGAAGGTGCAATACTTCAATCAGCAGATTTGCTTGAAAGAGGAGATTATGCTCCGGTTGAAGATATGGTCAAGAGTGCAGTCAACATAGGATTGACTCGTGATCTAGGTACAGACTACTTTGAAGATCCAAAGGGTAGATTAGAGGCATTGAAAAACTCTAATGGACAAGTCAGCACAGGTTGGCCAAATCTCGACAAGAAACTGTTCGGTGGATTTAACCGAGGTGAACTAAACATTTTTGCAGGCGGATCAGGTGCAGGTAAAAGTTTGTTCTTGCAGAATCTTGCTGTGAATTGGGCCACCTCTGGTTTGAACACATTGTACATAAGTTTT
>MDTB01059936.1_pt1 | contig 33764 bp, 37 predicted proteins | sample 811161 | NCBI WGS metagenome assembly MDTB01 (sample SAMN05326650, study PRJNA326480) | marine metagenome | isolation source: seawater | place: Mediterranean Sea | collected 2009 | reverse complement strand
TTTTAAATTTTATTTTTGTCAAGAATCTGACAATATGAAGTATGATTTTTTCAATTTTTTGACTTTAAAAATAATAATTATGGAAGAGGTAATTCAAGGAAATTGTGAAGCAACGAATGAACTTAAAAAACTTGTTTCAATGGTTTCGAAATCAAAATCAACAGTATTATTAAGAGGTGAAACTGGTTGTGGAAAGGATATTGTTGCGCAATCAATCCATAATTCCTCAGAAAGAAAAGGCAATCTTATAAATGTTAATTGTGCAGCAATTCCATCCGAGTTACTCGAGTCTGAACTCTTTGGTCATGAAAAGGGATCTTTCACTGGCGCAGACTCACAAAGACAGGGCAGATTTGAATTATCGAATAATGGCACACTTTTTTTAGATGAAATTGGTGATATGCCTATGTCACTTCAAGCTAAATTATTGCGAGCTATTGAGACTAGAAAAATTCAAAGAGTAGGTGGGAGAAAAGAGATTGATTTGGATCTTAGACTTATTTGTGCAACTCATCAAAATATAGAAAAAAAAATTGAAGATGGCTCATTTAGATCTGATTTATTTTTTAGAATTAATGTCTTTCCAATTGAAATACCTACTTTATCTGAGAGAAAAAATGATATTCCAATTTTAGTAAAGTTTATTTCTGAAGAAATAAAAAAAAATGGTGGATGGCCTCCAAATTTTGAAAATTCTGCATTAAATGCCTTAAAAGAATATATTTGGCCTGGAAATATAAGAGAGTTAAAAAATGTTATCGAGAGAGCTTCAATTATTTTTCCAAATAAAACCGTAAATGCAAAAAATATTAAAGAAAACTTAATTAGAATAAGCCTTCCAAATAATACTGAGGAGAAAAACGAATTATGGGAAATGACGTCAGATCTTGCTCCGATTAATGATATGAATGATGATGAAGAAATCGGTTATTCAATACCACATCCAAATCATTATAAAAAATGGTTTGAATACATGGATAAAATTGACCTTAGAAGACATTTAAGTGAGGTTGAAATTATTCTTATAGAAGCTTCATTGGAAAAAAATAATGGTTCTGTTACAAAAACAGCAGAAAGTTTAAAAATTAATAGAACGACTTTGATAGAAAAAATGAAAAAGTTGTCAATTCAAAAAATTCAAGATAAGTAATAACATTGTTTTTATTTATATGATTAAACATAGTTGAGAATTTTTAATTTCTTTGAAAACCCTAGATATTATTGTTCCATTAATAATTATAATGGATACATAATTAAGATTTATTACCTAAATGTTTTAGTCCTCTTATTTCGGAAAGTTTGATTTGTTTTTCTCTCTCTTCAAGTTTACTTTTTCTTTGGAAGGATGTTTTTTTATAACATTTGTGACAACTAATTCCTTTTTTATAGTATTTAGAAAATGTATCTTTTTTTTTTTAAGGCTGATTTACATGCAAAACACTGTGTGTAATTTCCTTTTTTTAAATTATGATCAACAGTGACTCGGTCGTCGAATACAAAACAGTCTCCTTCCCATCTACTGTTTTTAATATTTATTTTTTTTAGGTAATTAATTATGCCTCCTTCAAGTTGATAAACTTCTTTAAATCCTCTCATTATTAAAAAAGACGATGCTTTTTCACATCTAATACCACCAGTGCAAAAAAGTGCCAATTTTTTTTTAATCATCGAGGACTTATTTTTATTTATCCATTTAGGAAATTCAGAAAAATTTTTAGTTTTTGGATTTAAAGAATTTTTAAAACTTCCAATCTCAGTCTCATAATCATTACGTGTATCAACCACAATTACATTTTCGTCCTCAATTATATCATTCCAATTCTCCGGTTTTATATACTTGCCAGTGATTTTTTCTGGATTAACATTGCGGATACCTAATTTTATTATTTCCTTCTTAATTTTTATCTTAATTCTTAAAAAAGGATTAGACACACAAAACGTCTCCTTAAAGTAAATAGTTTCATGTATTTTTTTTAATAAAAATTTTCTTAATAGCAATATTGATGAACAATTCCCTGAAATCGTACCATTAATTCCTTCTTCGGCTATTAGTATTGTTCCTAAAATTTTTCTTTTCTTACAAATTACTAAAATTTCTTTTTTTATTTCTTCTAAATTTTTAATTTTATGAAATTTATAGAATGTGATTATTGTTACTTTCTCAATTTTTTTCATAATTAAAGTACTGTGACTTAGTTAATTGATTCTTTAGAGCTTTTTATTATATATATATATGAAATATCAAAGTTATTTATAAATCAATGGTTATATCACCCTGTAAAAAAGTTTGTAATTTAGATTCTAATCGGAATTACTGTCTAACTTGTTTAAGAACAATTTTTGAGATTACTAATTGGAGCAAATTCAATGAGAAAGAGAAAGAAAAGGTCGTAAAAGATTTAAAGAAAAGAATTTTATGATGAAATTTTTAGTTACATTTTTATATTTTATTTCTATTGATGCAAAAGAGGTATCGTGGGTTGGGCAATGGTTAGCAGTAGATGAGTGGAAGTCAGAGTTCATAATCAACATAAAAAATAACGGAAAAGCTCATTCAAATTATGCTAACGGAGAAGACGGTTCATGGAAAGTTAAGGATGGTAACCTTGAAATTATTTGGGAGTCTGGAAAAAAAGATTATATTTTCCTCGGAGTAATGGGAACTCAAAGACTTCATAAATCTAAATCGAAGAGCTATACTTCCGGCTTGCAAAAGTTATCTGATTAATTTTAGATTTGGTTTTTTTAGATAATTTAGTAGTTCAGAAAGAGAATTTGTTTTAGAAACAATCCTATTATTAAATAATAACGTGTAGCTTTTTTTTTTATTGTATTGCTTCATGATTTCAAAGGTTGGAGCAAGATGAAAAGATTTATGAATGCAAAATAAAGCATAATTCTTTCTAAAACATATTGAGTAATCTTTCCATTCACCAATCGCAATTTTTTTACTATATATCTCCATTATTTTATTTAATTCACTCTTATTAAATCTTACTAATTTCAGTAAGGAGTATTTAAAGTTTAATTTTCGCATTTTAAAACATTTGATATTTTCAATAATTAATATAAAAGATAATAATTATTTATTAGAAAACATTTTAAAACAAAAGGCAAATGAGCGAAGAATTTATAAGAGAAGTTGATGAAGAATTAAAAGAGGAAAAATATGCAAAACTTTGGAAGAAAATTGCACCTTATGTAATCAGTCTCGCACTTGGAATTATTTTATTCACGACTAGTATTGTAGGTTGGGATAGCTACATTGAAAACTCAAAACAAAAATTAGGCGATGATTTCACTGCTGCAGTTGAACTAATCAAGGAAGAAGACATTGATACAGCATTAATAGCTCTTGAGAGAATTACAGACAAAAGTTCAGATGGTTATGTAACTCTATCTAAAATGAAAAAAGCAGCAATTTTGATAAATAAAAAAAATATTGAGGGTGGACTCAGCATTTACTTGGATTTAGAAAATACTGCTATAGATCAATCTTTTAGAGATATGGCAACTATTCTTTATGTTTTAAATGCTCTAGATTATGTTGAACCTCTAAAACTTCTTGAAAAAATTAATAAACTTTCAATTGACAGTCCGTGGAAATTTTCAGCTTTAGAGTTAAAGGGATTTATTTTTTTTAAAAATAATGATTTAAGTAGAGCAAAACAAATATTTCAAGAGATAATTGATATGGGGAATGCACCCTCGACTTTGTCTTCAAGAGCAAGAGATATGATAGAATTTATGGAGGTTAAATAAATTTTGTTGATCAAGCAATTTTGTTATAAAAAAACTTTTTTAATTTTTTTAATTTTATTTTCATGTAGCTATTTTGAAGAGGAAGAAATTAAACTTGAAGGAAAAAGAGAAAGTATTTTCCTTTCTGATGAGAAAAAATTAAAAAAATCTTTTTCAAAAATTATTTTACCTGATCCTAAATTAATTAAAGATTGGCCGCAAACTAACCAAAATAATTCAAATCTTCTTTTCCATTTTCTTAGTGGAAAAAAACTTAAGAAAAAATGGAAGGCCAATGTAGGGAAAGGAGAAAGTTCTCGAGAACCATATATAGGTATACCAATTATTTATAATGAATTAATTTTTACAGTTGACAATAATTACAATGTTCAATCTAGAAATTATATTACAGGTAAACTCGTATGGTCAAAACAACTAAGAGAGGAGTCCGAAGAAGAGTTAAGTTTTATCGGTGGACTAGTTGCTAAAAACAACTCTTTAATTATTTCAACAGGGTTGGGAAATTTATATTCTTTAGATCATAAAAATGGAAAATTAATTTGGAAAAAAAATTTAAGAGCACAAGTGTCTTCACCACCAACAATTTCAAATGAAAAGGTTTTTACAATTTCAGATGATAACCAATTGTTTGTAAATGAACTTTCTTCTGGCGATATTATCTGGACACATACTGGAAACCTAGAAAATGTATCTATAATGGGAGGAGTCACTCCTGCAATTAAAGATGGACTTGTTTTCGTAACTTATTCCTCAGGTGAGATTTTTGCATTAAATGAAAATAATGGAAGCGTACAATGGTATGAAAATTTAACTTTAAGTAATGTTTTAAATGAAGGTCTTATAACTGATATACAATCTCCACCAGTTATTGTTGATGAAAATATTTTCGTTTCCAGTGCGTCTGGAGTTTTTGTCTCAATGAAAGTTATTGATGGTAAGAGAAACTGGGAACTGAATTTTTCTACTTTGAACCCAATTTCTGTTTCAGGTGATTATATTTTCTTGGTTGATACCGATAACAAGTTATATTGCATTAATAAAAATAATGGAGAAATATTCTGGGTAGTGCAATTAAAAAAAAATCATAACAAAGAACTAATAAATTGGGTTGGACCGATATTGTCTTCACACAGGTTACTTTTGGCTAGTTCGCATGGTTCTATTTTGGCTTTATCTCCCTACACTGGAGAAATTTTAAGTTTAATTAAAGAAAAAGAAAGTTTCACCATTCCTCCTATTCAAGCTGGAAAGATGATATATTTAGTTTCTAAAGAAGGAAATTTATTGTCATTCGAGTAGTATGTCAAAAGAAGTAATAATTATAGGAAAGCCGAATGTGGGTAAATCGTCGTTGTTTAATTCAATTATTGGAAAACAATTAGCATTAGTTGAAAATATTCCTGGTTTAACCCGAGATTTAAGAAAAAAAAAAATAGATCTATTTGACAGTTCTATTACATTAATTGACTCAGCTGGTATTCAAAAAAAAGTTAGCTCCTTTAATGATAATATAACTGAATTTACATTAGAATCAGCTTCAAAGTCTGACTTGATAATGTTTGTTGTTGATGGTTCTTCAGGTTTGTCATCTGCGGATTATGAAATCAATAATATTATAAAAAAATTTAAAATTAAAAAAATACTTATTGTCAATAAATCTGAAGGAAAATTAGATTCTTTTGTTCAAGACGATTGTTCTAAACTTGGCATTGGAGAACCACTATTTGTGTCCGCAGTACACAAAATGGGTATTTATGAGTTAAAATCAAAAATTTATAAAATATTAGATCTTGATAACAAAAGTAATTTTTTCAAGGAAAATAATTTTGATCATTCCATCTCAATTGTGGGGCGTCCTAATTCTGGAAAATCGTCATTAATTAATAGTTTAAAAGGTGTAAAGGTTTCTCTAACAGGAGAAATTGCAAATTTAACCAGAGATCCTGTGGAAACTGAAATTATTTGGAATAACATAAACTTTAAAGTTTTTGACACTGCAGGTATTTCAAAAAATACTAAGAATTTAAAAAAGGTTCAAAGAATTTCTGTAATTGAAACAAAGAGGAAAATCAGACTTTCTGAGATAATCATTTTAATCTTAGATATTAATAATTATTTCGAGAGATTTAATCTAAGATTGATAAGACTAATAATTAATGAAGCAAGATTTCTGATAATTGTAATTAATAAAATTGATACAATCACAAAATATTCCGAGTCATATATTAAACAAAATGTGTATGACTCTTTTCCAGAAATAAAAAAAACGCCAATATATTTCATCTCTGCAAAAAAAAAAATTGGTTTAAATAAATTAATGCAAGGTATAATAGAATTTTTGCCTATTTGGGAAAAACGTATAAGTACAAATAAACTAAATTTATGGTTAAAAAAAATAATGGTTAAAAACCCACCACCACTCTATAATGGAAACGAAGTGAAATTAAAATTTATTTCACAGATAAAGTCTAAACCACCCAAATTTATATTATTCACTAACTATCCCAAGTCAATTAGAGAAAGTTACAGAAAATTTCTACTAAATGATTTGAAGAAAACATTTAAATTTGACGGGATAGTTGTGAATTTGATCTTATCAAAATCAAGGAATCCATATGAAAAACTTTAGATTACTTTTATCTGTATTCTTTATAATTTATATGTTTTCTAAGTCTTCATATTCCTCAGATATTTCAATAAAAATGATAACTAATAATTGTAACGGTTGTCATGTTTTAAATGACGTCAACAATAAAGTTATTCCTAATATTCATAATTTAGACAAAGATATGTTTATAAAAAAAATGCTTGAATATAAAAAAAGTAACTCCAATTCAGTAATGTCTAGACTTAGTAAAGTCTTAAGTAATGATGATATAAGTAACTTAGCTAAATTTTACTCTACAAATGAAGAAGAATAAAAGAAACTTTATTAAAACACTTACAACTGGTGTATTCGCATTTCCATTTCTTAAGGGGGTTAGAGCTAATTATAAGCCAAAGATAGTAATTATTGGGGGTGGATTTGGAGGTGGAACCTGTGTAAAGTATTTACAAAAATTTAATGATATTTTTTCAATCACTCTCATTGAAAGAGAAAAAAACTATTATACTTGTCCATTTTCAAATTATGTAATTGGTGGATTTAGAAAATTAGAACAAAATAAATTTGATTATGAAAAGATAAAAAAAAGCGGAGTTAAAGTAATTATTGAGAATGTCTCATTTGTCGACTCAGAAAAAAAAGTCATAAAATTCAATAACAACGAAACACTCAGTTACGATTGGTTGATCTTGTCAACGGGTGTAAGCTACAAATGGGGTGACATAGAGGGTTATAATGAAATTGTTAATAAATTAGTTCCTCACGGTTGGTCCGGGAAAGCCTCTAAATCCCTTTTTGATAGAATCAATAAACTAGAAGATAACTCAAAAATAATAATTTCTGCACCTGATTATCCATATAGATGCCCACCTGCACCTTATGAAAGAGCTTCGATGATAGCTTATCTTTTAAAAAGAAAAGGATTAAAATTTAAAATCCTGATATTGGATAGTAAAGACTCTTTCTCAAAACAAAAATTATTTTTGAGGGCATGGAAAGAATTATATGAAAATCAAATTGAGTGGGTTCCTAGAAAATCTGGCGGTCAAGTAGTAAAGTTTGATTACAAAAAAAAAGCGGTTTATAACAGCTCAAATCAAAAGTTTAGTGCGGATTTTATAAACATAATTCCTAATCAAAAAGCCTCCGAAATATTTTTTGATTCACATTTAATCGAAAAAGATTGGTGTGAGGTAAATCCTACTACATTTGAATTAAAATCAAATAAATTTATTCATGTAATTGGTGACTCTATTAATGCCTGGGATATGCCAAAATCTGCCTTTTCAGCTAATAGTCAAGGTAAGGTTTGCGCAGAAAACATTAAAAATACAATACTTGAAAAAGAGATACTAGATCCGGTTTTTCTTAATACTTGTTACAGTCTTGCTTCAAAGAATTATGCTTTTTCGATTTCAGCTTGGTATCGCGTCAATAGTGATAATAATAGAATTGTGTCTCTCGGGAGCACACAAAGTAAATTGGATGCACAACATTCGGAAAGAGGAACTGAAACCAAACAATCCTATGCTTGGTATCAAAATATAACTAAAGAAATTTTCGGTTAGTTCTTTTAAAATATTTTTTTAATACTTTGTTCTATTTTTTTTTTAATTTTCTGTAAATTTTGTTGTTCAGAGTAAATTTTCTTATAAACCCCCGAGTGAGAATTTGGTAGAGTAATTAATTTAATATCGAGTTTAAACTTTTCTTTTTCTTTAGAATAAATATTTATCATTGTCTTTAGAGCAGACTTTGAAATAGCGTATGCATTATAATAGGGTGAACCTCTTGAAATTTTTGCATCATCAAAAAAAACTATTTTAGGTTTTACCGATTTTTCTATTAATGGTTGTAACTCTTTTAACAATCTCCAATTCGAGCTTAAATTAATTTCTATCAATTTGTCCCATTCATCGTGACCTAAGTCCATCAATGGACAAATTTTATCAATAAAACCAACAGCATTAATAAAGAAATCGATTTGTTTAAATCTTCGTTTTATTATTAAATTAAGCCTCTTTAAATAATTTTTATTTAAAAGATCTAATTCAATTAGAGTTGGTTTATGAGTTTTTTGCGAAATAGAGTCGCTAAGTATTTCTAATTTTTTTTTGGTTTTCCCATGGATTATCAAATTAACATTATTTTTTATAATTTCCTGAGTTGCAAGTGTTCCGACCATTCCAGTAGCTCCAAAGATTATTACATTTTTAGTACAATGTGTATTGTGCATTAAAAATAGTTTTATTTTGGTTCAATAAGAAGTGATAACTGTTCAGGTCCAATTCCAATATTTTTGTCGACAAGTTTAACAGGATAATCTCCGCTGAAATAGTGATCAGTGAACTGAGGAGCTTCCTTGTTTCTTCCTGTAGAATGCCCTAATGCTTTATAAACACCATCTAGAGTAATAAATCTAAGGCTATCTACGCCCAAGAAACTTGCTATTTCTTCAACCGAATAGTTAGCTGCCAATAATTCTTCTTCTGAGGGTGTATCTATCCCATAAAAACATGGGTGCTTTACAGGGGGACTCGCAATTCTGAGATGAATTTCGTTAACTCCACAATTTTTTAGCATTTCAACAATCTTTACAGAGGTCGTTCCACGTACAATTGAGTCATCAATTAAAGCAATATTTTTATTTTTCAAAGGTACAAAATTAGGATTATGTTTCATTCTTACACCTAAATGTCTCACTTGATTAGTTGGTTCAATAAAGGTTCTTCCTGTATAATGATTTCTAATAATACCAAATTCGAATGGTTTTTTTATAATTTCTGAGTAACCTAAAGCAGAAGCAATTCCTGAGTCAGGAATTGGAACCACAATATCAATTTTTTTTGAATCATTAGTTGCTTCTTTAGCTAGCTCTTGACCAATTTTTTTTCTAACTTGGTAAACATTTCTTCCCTCTAAAATACTGTCAGGTCTTGAGAAATATATATATTCAAATAGACATGGTCTAAGAGTTGAGTTTTTAAATGGTTTAATTGATTTTATTTCATCTTTGTTGATAATTATTACTTCTCCAGCTTCAACGTCTCTAATTAATTTAGCACCTATTATGTCAAGGCCACAGCTTTCAGAGCTAAGTACATACGACTCATTTAGCTTACCTAAAACTAACGGTCTTATTCCAAAAGGATCTCTGACTCCTATGATAGATTCTTCACTCAAAATAATAAGTGAGTAAGCTCCTTTTATTTGATGAATTGAGTCAATAATTCTTTCAATTAAACTACCCTTTGAGGTTGAAATTAGATGAAGTATGACTTCAGTGTCAGAAGTTGATTGAAATATTGAACCTTTATCAATTAATTCTTTTTTGAGCTTTGCAGTGTTTGTTAGGTTACCGTTGTGAGCAATTGCAATGCCTCCAGTTTTAATTTGTGAAAAAAGAGGTTGAACATTTTTTAATGCTGACTCACCTGTTGTTCCATATCTATTGTGACCAATTGAAGACTTCCCTTCTAATTTTTTTATTATGTTAGGATTATTGAACACTTCAGAAACCTGTCCCATACCCCTGTGACCAAAAAAATTTTTACTCAAGCTGTTAAAACTTACTATTCCAGTAGAGTCTTGACCTCTATGTTGTAAAGCGTGTAATCCAAGAGCAGTTAAAGCTGCTGCCTCATTATTATTAAAAACTCCAAAAACTGCACATTCGTCTTTAGGTTTTTTAACATGAATAAAAGTTCTGATTGTCATTCTATATTTTCAATTAAAAGTTCAAGATTTTCTCTTTCATTTTTTTTATAACCCTCTAAAAGTTCTGCACCCTTTTCACGCCTTATATGGGAATCAATACTTTTTTCAAAAAGTTGTTTTGATTTCTTTGAAATTTTATTTTCAAGAACTTTTGCAGAAATATTTTCCTTATCGAATAAAGACACAATTTTAACCGAACCCACCATTAGTAAATAGTTCATTTTTGAGTTTTCTAACCATTTTGGACCCTTCTCAGAATAGAAGGTCATAAACGCAAAGAAAATAAGGCTTATTAAAACATAACCTCTAAGAATTCCAAAAATGAACCCAAGACTTCTATCAAGCATTCCAACAGTGCTTTTTTTTATTGAATTTGAAAATTTTTTTGTAAGGAACGATAAAAAAAAAAGAAAAAAAATAAATACTGAGAAATAGGTTATTAATTTTGATATTAGTAGATTTGAAATAAATGCATTAGTTAGCGGTAAAAAGTAATGAGAAAAAAAGTAAGATGTAAAAAATGCACTTGCCCAACTTATTAAGGAGAAAATTTCCTGAGAAAATCCTCTCGAAAAAGCAAAAACTGCAGAGAAAAAAATAAATGCAATTATAATAAAATCAAAAACTAAATTACTTTCCAAACCTTTGCCTTTGTAAAATTAATTCTTACCATTAATAAAGTTTTTAAGCATCATATTTTTTTGAAAATTAATATCTCTTGTCTTACCGTACCAACATATTTTTCCATTATTTATAAAAGCTACTTTATCAGTATATTCATATACACTATTCATATCATGAGTTATTGTGATAGTTGTAATTTTTTTTTTAATGACGAGTTGCCTTAGTAATTTATTAATTTGATCTGCAACTATAATATCCAGGCCAGTAGTTGGTTCATCAAAGACCAAAACTTCTGGGTTTGATATAATCGCTCTAGCTAATCCAATCCTTTTTTGAACTCCGACTGACAAATCAGATGGATAAGAGTCAAGTATGGAAATATCAAGACCGACATCTTTTAAAATTTGACTATAGTCATTTAATTTGACTTCAAAAGATAAATTTTGCCTTATTGTTAAACTGTCAAACAAAGCAGCATTTTGAAATAATACTCCAAATTTTGATGTATAATTTATTTTGTCACTATTTTTTACTTCTTTTATGCTCAAAATATTATCATATAGAATTTTACCCGTTTCAAAATTTAACAGTCCAATTATACATTTAATCAAGACAGATTTGCCTGATCCAGACTCTCCGATAATGGCTAAAGACTCAGACTCAAAAATTTTTAAATCAATTTTCTTGAGGATTTTTTTTTTGCCAAAACCTTTTTCTAGATTTTCTATGTTTATTTTTACTTTATTCATAACTGAAAAAAAATTGAAGTAAGGATATAATTCATAAATAAAATTAAAATTGAGGACGAAACAACTGAGTAAGTTGTTGCAAGACCAACCCCTTGAGCACCTCCACTTGCGTGAAAACCGTGATAACATCCCATAAAAGAAATTATTAAACCAAAAAAAGCTGCTTTAACTAAACCCGAAAATACATCTAGAAATTCTAAAAAATTATATGTATTAAAAAGATAAACTTCATCATTGAAACCTAGGGTATAGATACAAACAATATATCCACCAAAAATACCAATTATATCTCCAACAAGAACCAAAAATGGAAGAGAAATTACTCCTGCAATAATTCTCGGACATATAAGATAATTAATCGGATTAGTGGATAAAGTTTTAAGTGCATCTATTTGCTCTGTAACTTTCATTGTTCCAATTTCCGCTGCAATAGCTGCTCCAGATCTTCCTGCTACCATTAGACCAGCTAGAACTGGAGATAATTCTCTCGTAATTGATAGAGCCACTACATTAGGTATTACGCTTTCAGCAGAAAACCTTGAAAACCCCGTATACGACTGCAAAGCTAAAACCATTCCAGTGAAAATTGCAGTCAAACCAACTACTGGAAGTGAGTTAAATCCTATTTTAAGTAACTGTTGAAAGATAATATTAATATAAAATTTGGGAAAAAAACATGTTTTTAAGCAAGTTAAAAAAAAAACTATTTTATATCCGAACGAGTCTAAAATCTTGAAAATATAATTTCCTAGTTTCAAAGGTATGTACAAAAAGATTTCAGTTAATTTTTTCATTGTCAGAGGTTAAAGTAGTTTTTTTCTAATCTATTTCCGAGATTATTTAGAATTTCATACTCAATTGTATCCGATTGTAGAGCAACTTTTTGAATAGTAATATTATCACCAATTAATTCAACCCAATCACCAACTTTAATTTCTTTTGTAAGATCTGATAGGTCTACTGTCATATAATCCATTGAAATATTACCAACTATAGGGAGCATTGTTTTTTTAAAAAAGCAATAACCAACATTACTAAGATTTCTAGGATACCCATCAGCATAACCAACTCCTAAAACAGCAATTTTTATCCCTCTATTTAAACTATAACTCGAATTATAACCAATAGATTTCATTGGCTCATCATTTAAATCCCTTAATTGGATTACTTTAGCAAATAGTTTTATGACATTTTTGAGTGGATTTTTTTTTTTAACAGGATTTATGCCAAAAATTGCACCACCAGATCTTACAAATGAAAAATTAAAATTTTTTAAATTAAACACAGCAGTCGAATTTGCCAAACTTAACTTTGTGTTTGGAAAATCACTTGATATTTTTTTGAATAAATTGAGTTGATCAAGATTTTTAGAATTTTCTGGTTCATCTGAACTTGATAGATGACTCATGATTGAAAAAAGTTTAATATTATTTTTTAAAACAAGTTTTTGAACATTATTTATTTCTTTTATTGGGATACCAAGCCTATTCATTCCAGTATCAAAATGTAAACAAAGAAGTAAGCACGATTTTGGACTTTTCTTAATAAATGATATATATTTTTTTAAATCACTAAGAGAATTAATTACAGGAATTAAATTAAATTTTAGAAAAAATTCAAAATTTTCTTTATCAAAATTACTAAACCCATTTAGGATTAAAATTTTTGATTTCTTCAAAGATTTTCTCAAATCCTTACCCTCAGATGTGTTAGCCACAAAAAAAATTTCACATCCTAGTTCTTCAAGAACTTTTCCTACCATTCTGGCACCAAGGCCATAAGCATTTGCTTTTAAAACTGCACTTACTTGACATTTTTTCCCAACAATATTCTTTATAAGATTATAGTTGAATCTAACTGAATTTAAGTTGACATGAATTTTACCTAAATCATTTGTAGTTTCATTTTTATTATTCATTTAAATCTATTTCATAAATTTTTAGTGTCTATGAAATCTGAAAACTTTGTAGAGGAAGGTTGAAAATGAAGTTTTACCCTGCCAATTGGACCATGTCTGTGCTTAGCTATGATAGCTTCGGCAATATTATGAATTTCATTCATTTTGTTCATCCAAATAGTGTGTTTCTCTGTTCCTTCAGTTGGTTCAGATCTATCTAAATAATACTCTTCTCTGAACAAGAATACAACTAAATCGGCATCTTGTTCAATAGCTCCTGACTCTCTGAGGTCTGATAGTTGTGGTCTTTTATCCTCTCTATCCTCAACTTTTCTTGATAACTGTGACAATGCGATCACTGGGAGATGTAACTCTTTTGCAATAGCTTTCAAACCTCGAGTTATATCAGAAACCTCTTTTACTCTATTGTCATTATAATTTTTTGACTCGCCGTTAATCAATTGAAGATAGTCAATTATAATTAAATCTAAACCTTCTTTTCTTTTTAACCTCCTGGACCTAGTTCTTATTGAAGAAACGGTAAGCGCAGGCGTGTCATCAATGAATAAAGATAAGTCGGATAAAGTTTCACTTGACTTTACAAGATTATCAAAATCATTTTTTGAAATTTCTCCTGTTCTTATTTTCTCAGAGGAAATATTTGAATTTTCTGATAAAATTCTTGTAGCAAGCTGTTCTGAAGACATCTCAAGAGAAAAAAATAAGACTTTGTTTTTTGAAACTGAATTTTTGGGCTCAATATAATTGGCTATATTAAATGCTATGTTAGTTGCAAAAGCCGTTTTACCCATAGATGGTCTTCCAGCAATTATTATTAAATCTGAATTATGAAGTCCTCCAATTTTTTTATCAAAATCTTTCAACCCAGTTTTTAGTCCAACAACATCAGAATCTTTTTTATAAGCTTTCTCTACATAATCTACTGTTTCAATTAAAATAGACTCAAAGTTTTTTGGTCCGCTTTCAATTATTCCATGTGTTGCCAGGTCATATAAATTTTGTTCGGCATTTTCTATTAAACTATTAGCGTCATTTTCTATATCAGGGGAAAAAGATTTATTTACAATATCCGTACCGAAACTTATTAATTGTCTTCTTTGAGATAAGTCGTGTATGATTTTGCCATAATGTGAAGCATTAATTATGCTGATTGAATCTTCACAAATTTTAAGAAGATATGAAATTCCTCCAAGTTCCTGTAAATTATTATCATCTTCAAGATAGAATTTTAGTGTATTCAAGTCAGCAATTTGACCTTTATCAATAATTTTTTTTATAAAGCCATATATCTTTTTATTTGCAGGTTCAGCAAAATCATTTTCATGCAGAAAATTTTCAACTTGTTCAAATGCTTTATTATTTGATAAAATTGCTCCTAGAAGTGATCTTTCTGCTTCTAAGTTTGTAGGACTTTTTCTGAGATCTTGTTGGACTGGAAGATTAGTAACTTTGCTTTGTCGTTTATCATCAATATTAACCATAAAAATAAATTATATCAGTTGATAAAATATATCATTAAAAATCGCATTGTTAATTATGGGGATATTGGTAATAACTTTAGTTAAAAAAAATTTCTATAGTAAAGATAACCCAGATAAGAAAAATAAATTAAAAGCAAAAAAATAGCACCGGAGAAATTGATTTCTTTTTTAAATATAATCATTAGGGTAAATAAAAGAGTACTTATTGTGAGAAAAATAACATCAAATAATAAGTTTGTTGCTTCATAATCGAAATTAGGAAATAAAGAAGAAACTCCAATAATCAATAGTAAATTATATAAATTTGAACCAATTATGTTTCCAAAGATTAAATTAAATCTCATCTTTCTTACTGCAGTTATACCAGCAGCTATTTCAGGAAGGGATGTTCCTATTGCAATAAAAGTGAGGCCTAGAAATGACTCTGAGATACCCAGAATCTCTGAAATCTTAATTGCACTTAAAACAGTATAATCCGCACCAAATACAGTCAAAATCACAGAAAAAAATATTATTGGCACACCGAAAACAAGTGGTCTTTGAAAAACTTTTTTTGATATAAAATCTGAATTATTTTCACTTATATCTACCTCATCATGTTTTTGACTTTTAAAAATTTTAAAAATATAGAAGATGAAAATTAAAATAAAACAAAGTCCAAAAAAATTATTAAATTTTGTTATTGAAAAAATTAACAGAAAAACTACTGGGATGGACAAATGAAAATATTTATCAAAATTAGATATTTTAGATATTGTTATATTTGCAATTAACCCGGAAGTTCCTAAAACTAAAAATATATTAGCAACATTCGAACCGATCACATTTCCAATTGATAATTCAGAAGCATTATTCAAAACAGCTTCAATAGAAACTAAAAGTTCGCAAAGCGAAGTTCCAAAACCAATTACAATTATTCCAATAGCAAGTTCAGAAACTTTGTACTTTTTTCCAAGTGCAATTGCACTATTGATTAATATATCAGCTCCGAATAAAACTATAGTAAGTCCAAAAATTAGTTCTAAAGCCAACATTAAAAACTATTTATTTTTATTCTTTTTTCTCAATATTAATTTCTTTATTAATAACTTCGTCATTTTCGTTTTTATCAGCTATAGTCTCTTTCTTAGACTCCTGCTTATTTTTCGTTTCTTTAATATCTTCTTTTATATTTGCAACTTTATTATTTAATTCGTCTTTTTTTTCTTTAAGATTGGTCTCTGATGAATTTTTATCATTAAGTTTTTTTCTTTGTTCCTTGGCAGATTCTTCAGACGTTGCAACATTCAATTTAATTGCAAAAGAAACTTCGGCGTGTAACTTTATTTTTATTTCAAAAATTCCAGTTTTTTTAATAGCTGAAGTTAAATTTATATTTGATGGAGGTATAGAGACATCATTTTTACTAAAATAACTCGAGATATCTTTAGGACTTACTGAACCATATAATTGACCGGTTTCACTTGCTTTACGAACAAATATGATCTCTTTATCTACTAATTTCTCAGATATTTTTTTTGCATCAGAAATTAATCCTTTATTTTTTTCTTCAAGTGACTTTTTTATTTTTTCAAAATACTCTTTATTTTCTTTGTTTGCTCTTAAAGCCTTTTTTTGTGGAAGTAAAAAATTTCTTGCATAGCCGTCTTTAACTTCTACTGTATCTCCAATGTTTCCAAGCTTATCGAAGCTTTCTAGTAATATTATCTGCATTCAATATCTCCTAAAATGTTATTAATGTCTGAACTTTTTTTTTATATGTGCGTTTGCTCCTAAAATAAAAAAAAATAATATAAGAAGATAACTGAAAAAAATAAAAAGTAAAAATAATAATAAAAATTTAATCCCCGAGGAAATATTTCGTCTGTTTAAAAAATTTAAAAAAATTAAAAATCCACTAAACATTGTTAAAGTAGAAAAAACTAAAAAAACATTCAAAGTAATTATCTGTATTTGATTATTTGAAAAAATTGCCAAGACCAAAAATACAAAAGTTATGATAAAAAACCAATTTGAAATCTCAAAGTTTTGAAAATGTATATTTCTTATTAAATCTATATTTAATTTACGTAATATTTTTTGAGATAAAACCATATTTATAATACTTAATATTACATAAAAGATTGAATTTATAGCAGGTAAAATATTAACTAAAATAGAGAGTAGTTTTGTAATTTTTTGATCAAATAGATTTTTATTTTCATTTATTTGTTCTAGGTACAAATTTTTAATTTCGTTAATTGATGCATCAAAATTTAGATTAAGAAAATAGACTTTAAAAAAAATAATTAAAACTATGGATACAATTATAAGTAAAAAAGATAAACAGTCTGATAACGAAAATAATTTATTTTTATATTTTAAAAAACTGGTTAATGTAAAAGTTATTAAAAAAACAAATAATAAATTGAGAAAAAAAATGGGTGAGGATGGAAGATTATTGGTTTCAAAATTAAATTTTAAGAATAGTATTAAACTAGTTAAGGAAAAAAAATAACTAATTAGAGATAACAATATTGATGTGCTTAATCCAACAATAAAAAGCGGAAAAAAATTCAGTAATAAAAAAAATTCTGGAGATATTTTTAATAAAAGTAAAATGGATACAAAAATGAATGAACTTGAATAAAAAAGTACTAACAGATTATTTTTTTTGTTTGATACCATTAACCATTAGTTTGATACGTAGGGAATTAGAGCTAAATATCTTGCTCTCTTGACAGCTAGTGATAGTTCTCTCTGTTTTTTTGTACTTACTTGGGTTACTCTTGTAGGCAATATTTTTCCTTTTTCAGTTGTATAACGTTTAAGTAAATCTACATTCTTATAGTTTATTTCCGGGGCATGTTTACCTGAAAGAGGGCATGTTTTAGAAACTATATTTCTATTATTATCAAATAATTTATTTTTAATAACCAATTTATTCTCCTGTTACTGTTCTTCTTTAAATTTCTTTAACATTATCGAAGGTTCCTTTGAAATTTCTTTAATTCTTAAATTTAAAAATCTTAAGTGATCATCATCAATCTTTAATTTATTTTCAATTTCTTTTATTGGTTGATGGGTTGAGTTAAAATTTATTAGAAAATAATGACCCTTGGTATTTTTTTTTATTTTATATGCAAGAGTTCTTAGTCCCCAATACTCCTTTTTTAGTGTTTTACCACCAGATTTTTCTACGACCTCTTCATATTTCTTGATCTTTTCATGGGCAATTTTCTCTGTAATATTTCCCGTTAAAACAAAAACACATTCATAAAGATTCATTTTATTCCTCTCGGTTAAATTCTAAAAGAACTCAGCTATAAATAGCGAGGTATTATCTTATAACATCAATGTTGCAAAAAAAAAAGAATCTTTTAATGTTAAATATTATAATGATAAATAATGACAAACTCTTTGCATTCGTTTTTCCAGGTCAAGGTTCACAAATAGTTGGCATGGGAAAGAGTCTCTACGAGCAACACAATGTTGCAAAAGAAACTTTTCAGGAAGTAGACGATACATTAAAAAGTAATTTATCAGATATAATTTTTAATGGTCCTGAAGATATTTTAACCATGACGGTCAACACTCAACCTGCATTAATGACATTAAGCATCGCATTAATTAGAGTTCTGGAGTATGAATTAAAAAAAAACCTTTCAGACATAGCTTATGGTGTTTGTGGCCATTCATTAGGAGAATATTCTGCATTGTGTTCAATAGATTCTTTAAATTTAGCAGATACAGCAAAATTACTCAGAATTAGAGGTGAGTCTATGCAAGATTCTGTTAAAAATATAAAAACCAAAATGACTGCGATAATTGGAATGAAAATAGAAAAAATAGAAGAGATAATAAAAAAAAATAATTCAGAAGAAATCTGTAATATTGCAAATGATAATTGCCTTGGCCAAGTCGTTGTATCTGGCAATTATGAAACAGTAGAAGTTGTTTCAAATGAATGTAAATTGAATGGAGCTAGATTAATTATTGATTTGAATGTTAGTGCTCCATTTCATTGCAGTTTAATGCAAATGGCAGCAGAGAGAATGAATGAAGCATTAAAAAGTGTGAAAATTAATCAACCGAAAACAAAATTTATTTCTAATGTGACCGCAAATTTTGAAACCGATCCAAACATCATTAAAAAACTTCTCGAAAAGCAGGTCACTAATAGAGTTAGGTGGCAAGAGTCAATCAGATTACTTTACAAATCAGGAATCAGTAAAATTGTTGAGGTTGGATCTAAGAAAGTTTTATCTGGTTTAAATAGAAGAATGGGAGTAAGTTTAGAATCGAAAAATATAAGCAATTTAGAAGAAATAGAAAAATTTTTAGAAGAAAACTTTAAGTATTAAAATGAAAAAAGTTTTGATAACAGGTGCAACAGGCGGAATCGGTAGCTCTTTAGCAAAATTTTTTTATGATAAAGGTTATTTTCTATTATTAGTTGGAAGAAATTCAAAACGATTAGATGAATTATCTAAAACGTTTCAAAGTAATTGTAAAGTTTTTGTTTGTGATTTCTTTAATGAAGAGTCTGTTTGCAAAATGGCTCAAAATATTTTAGAAGAATTTTCTTTGGTCGAAGTTTTGATCAATAATGCTGGTTTAACAGATGATCAGTTATTCATAAGAATGAATTCTAAAAATTGGGATGATGTAATAAATGTAAATTTAAAGTCAAATTTTCTATTAACGAATAGACTTATAAGACCCATGATAAAAAATAGATGGGGAAGAATAATTAATATTACTTCTGTGGTATGTCATACTGGTAATGCTGGTCAAGCTAACTATTGTGCCTCTAAATCTGGAATTATTGGTATGTCAAAGTCTGTTGCTCATGAAGTAGCAAAAAAAGGGATAACGGTTAATTGTATATCACCCGGTTTTATTGAAACAGAAATGACTTTAAAACTAAATGTTGAACAAAAAGAAAACATTTTAAAAAAAATTCCAATGGGAAAGGTTGGTAAAGTAGAGGATATAGCAAATTGTGCTCTATTCCTTGCTTCAAACTCCGCTAATTATATTACCGGTCAAACAATTCACGTTAATGGAGGGATAACAATGGTTTAATTATAATATATATTTGATTTACTGATAAATTTAACTATTAATGTATTCTATTAATTATAACGTAAGGAAAAAATATGAGTGATGTTTCAGAAAAAGTAAAGAAAATTGTTGTTGAACACTTAGGTGTTGATGAAGAAAAAGTAAATGATTCTGCCAGTTTTATTGATGATTTAGGTGCAGACAGTTTAGATACAGTTGAATTAGTGATGGCATTTGAGGAGGAGTTTGATTGTGAAATACCTGATGATGTGGCAGAAAAAATATTAACAATTAAAGATGCAATTCAATATATTGAGGATAATAAGAAAAATTAAAAAATTATGAGAAGAGTTGTTGTAACAGGTGTCGGTATGTGCTCACCACTAGGCTTTGGTGTTAAACATTGTTGGGATAAATTAATTCACTCAAAATCTGGAATTAGAAAATTGACTGGATTTGAAATTGACGATTTACCATCAAAAATTGGTGGTCAAATACCAACTGAGGGCGATTCAGATTATTTTATAGAAAATTGTATTAGTTCTAAAGAAAATAGGAAAATTGAGACATTTATAAAATATGCTATATCTGCTTCTGAAGAGGCTATTAAAGACTCTGGTTGGATTATATCTAATGAAAATCAAGCATCTAGAACTGGTGTTATGATTGGATCTGGTATTGGAGGTTTAGATGGAATTAGAAAAAGTTCTGAAAATTTATTAAAAAGTGCCAGAAAGATTTCACCTTTTTTCATTCCATCGTGTCTAATCAATTTAGCTAGTGGACATGTTTCAATCAAACATGGTTTTAAAGGCCCGAATCATTCTGTTGTTACCGCTTGTGCTTCTGGAGCACATGCAATAGGCGACTCTACTAGATTAATAATGTTTGGTGATGCTGATGTAATGATTGCTGGAGGTTCTGAGGCCGCTTGTACAAGATTAGGTATTGCTGGTTTTAGCGCTATGAGGGCATTGTCAACTAAATTTAATGATTACCCAGAAAAAGCATCCAGGCCATGGGACATAAATAGAGACGGTTTTATACTTTCTGAAGGTTCAGGAGTATTAGTTTTAGAAGAATATGAGCATGCAAAAGAAAGGTCTGCAAATATATATGCAGAGGTAATAGGTTATGGTCTTTCAGGGGATGGTTATCATCCAACAGCACCTTCACCAGATGGTAGTGGTGGTATTAGATCAATGAAATTAAGTTTGAACAATGCTAAAATAAAGACTGAAGAAATTGAATATATAAATGCTCACGGTACGTCTACTCCTCTTGGAGATGAAATTGAGTTCAATGCAGTAAAAAAATTATTTAATCATAATTTAGACAAAATTTTTATGTCTTCAACAAAATCATCTACTGGTCATTTATTGGGAGCATCGGGAGCTATTGAGGCAATTTTTTCAATCAAAACCATTCAAGATGGAATAATCCCACCAACATTAAATCTTGAAAAAATATCAAAAGATTGTCATGGCATTAATTTGGTCCCTAATGAAAGCATTGATAAAAAAGTTAATATTGCACTATCCAATTCATTTGGTTTTGGCGGAACTAATGCCTCATTGATTTTTAGGAATATTTAATGAAGTTTTTTTTTTTTTGCTCTTTATTTTTTTATTAACAATTAATTCATTTCAAAAATACTTTTATTTAGAAAAAGACTTAAAAAATTTGGATTTTTTTGTTGTGAATAAAGGAATGAATTTAAATGAGATTTCAAATGAACTTAAAAATAAAGAAATTATTTCAAATAAATTCTTATTTTCTATTTGGGTTAAAATAAATTCTTACGAAAAAAAACTTAAATTTGGAGAATATGACTTTAATGGAAGTTTTTCTATTAAAAAAATAACTAGTAATCTGGTAAATGGAAATACTGTTAACAGATATATTGTTATTCCTGAGGGTTTTTCAAAACATCAACTCCAGGAGAGACTAAAAGCAATTTTTAATAAGAAACCAGGAAATTTAAATACCGAAATTCCTAATATATTAATCGCTAATACTTATGCGTATTTGCTTCACCATAATTTAGAGGATTTTATTTTAAATATAGGTAAAAAAAGTTTAGAAAAAATTCAAAAGGTATGGAATGAGAGAAATAAAAATATTCCAATTAAAAATATCAATGAAATGTTGGTAATGGCCTCAATTGTCGAAAAAGAAACAGGAAAAAATAGTGAAAAGAATAAAATAGCAGGTGTTTTTATGAACCGATTAAAATCTGGAATGCGTTTGCAATCAGATCCAACAGTTATTTTTTCAATTACCAAAGGAAAAAAATTTGAAAGAAAGCTAAGTAGAAAAGATTTAAAATTTAAATCAGATTTTAATACATACTTGATTAAAGGTTTACCCCCTGAACCAATTTGTATTCCTGGAATAGACTCACTAAAAGCAGTTGCCAATCCATATAATGGTAATTTTTTTTACTTTGTTTCAAATAATGATGGCAGCCATTTATTTTCTGAGACCTATAGCCAACATTTAAGAAATGTGAAATTATTAAGAATTAAAGAGTCAAATGAAAATGGACAGAACTAGAAAAGGTTTAATGTTGGTTTTATCTTCTCCGTCTGGTGCTGGAAAAAGTAGTCTTTGCAGAAAGATAGTATATCAGGATAAGAACACAAAAATGTCAATATCTGCAACGACAAGACCGAAAAGAAAAAGTGAAAAAAATGGAGTAGATTATTTTTTTCTGGAGAAAAAAGATTTTTTTGAGAAAAAAGAGAGGGGATATTTTATCGAAACTGCAAGAGTTTTTAACTTTGATTATGGAACACCAAAAAAATTTATTGAGGAAAACCTATCTAAGGGAATTGATATTATTTTTGATATTGATTGGCAGGGAGCACAAAAATTGTCGGATTATTCAAAAAATGATTTGGTATCAATCTTTATACTTCCTCCAAGTACTAACGTGTTATATCAAAGATTAAAAAAAAGAGCTGAGGATAGTGAGGATATTGTTAAAGAAAGAATGCAAAAAGCTCAATCTGAGATTAGTCATTGGATAGAATATGATTATGTCTTGATAAATGATAAGCTTGAAAGTTGTTTAAATCAAATAACCACAATCATTAAAGCAGAAAGATTAAAGCGTTTTAGACAAAAGAATATTTATGGTTTTATTGAAAATTTAACTTATTGAAGAGATCTACAAAGATTAATATAATTTTCAGGACTTATATCTTGTGGCCTCGCGTTTTCATTCAAGCCATTCTGAGTTAATTTAAAATGGATATTGGGATAAATGTTTTTTAAATTATTTTTGATTTTTTTCCTTCTATGCTGGAAAGAATGTTTCAATAAAAAATCAATCTCGTTATAATTAAAATTGATCTTTTTTTTTGGAATTATTTCTATTACAGAAGAGGTGACTTTTGGTTTCGGGTAAAAATTTTCTGGTTTCACTAATATTTTTTCTTTCACAAAAGAATGTAGTTGAACTAATACTGAAACCCTCCCGTAGAATTTTGAAGAAACTTTTGCAGTAAGTCTTTGAGCTACTTCACTTTGAATCATAACTATTATAGATTCAAATATATTGATATATCTTAACCACTTCATAATTAATGTAGTGGCAATGTTGTATGGAAGATTTGCAAGCAGAATTATTTTATTTTTAATTTTCAGTTCATTTAAGTTAATATCTAATGCATCATCATAAATTACTTTAAATCTCACTTTGTTATTTTTTTTAATTTTTTCTAAATACGGTTTAAGTGTTTGGTCCTTCTCAATACATATTAATATTTTTGGACTCATTTTTAAAATTTCTACTGTGAGAGAACCAAAGCCAGGTCCAATTTCAATTATGTTTTTACCATTTAAATTTTTTAAAGAAGTGATCTCTCTTATAACTTTGTTGTTTTGTAAAAAGTGTTGTCCATATTTTTTTTTAACTTTAAATTTCATGATTTACTCAAATTGAATGCCATCTTGATTGCGGCTATAAGACTTTTATTACATGCTTTTTTATCTTTTGCTATATCAAATGCAGGACCATGATCTGGTGATGTTCTAATTATTGGTAACCCACCAGTGACATTTACTGAATTAAAAAAATCCAGTGTTTTAACTGGTATCAAACCTTGGTCATGATAAGTGCAAATAATTCCATCATATTTTTTTCTTTGAAACTTGGAAAAACAAGTATCAGCGCTTATCGGACCGCTTATATTGTGTTTTTTTTTCAAAGCATTAATTGCTGGTATTATAATTTCTTTTTCTTCAGTGCCAATAAGACCGTTCTCTCCACAATGAGGATTTATACCACAAATCCCTACAGCTGGATTTTTAATTTTCCATTCCTTTTCTAAAAAATTTATAAAGCTCTCACTTTTTTGAATAATTAGTTTTTTGGAGAGTTTTTTAGATACTTCTTTAAGAGGAATATGGGTTGTGACAAGCCCAACTCTGAGATTGCGGCCATTATCAAGAGTTTTTGTTGTAGTTAAAACCATTACCTCATTGATTTTTTTTTTATATTTATCGGAGATTATTTTTGAGATAAATTCTGTTTGTCCAAAATACTTAAAGCCTGACTCAATAAGGATTTTTTTACTTACAGGACTGGTTACAATCGACAACGCATCTCCATTAATAACGTAATCAATTGCTTTTTTTATAGAGTTTACAATGTACTTTGAATTTTTTTTATCAGGAATACTTAAAGATGCATCGATTTTTTTATTAATAGAAATGATTGGTAAAAATTTATCAAAGTTTGTATTGACTTGTGATGGGCATTCAACATAATTTAAAGGTATTTTTAATTTTAAGAAGTCTCTAATTTTTTTGAGTCTAAAAATGTCATCGATTAAAAAAAACGAAACAGGCTTAATAGCTTTTTTATTTAACCATGTATTAAATATAATTTCTGCAGAAATACCTGAAGGATCACCCATTGTTATTACCAAAGGTTTATAAATAAATTTTTTCATCATTCTATATTGAAATTTATGCTTGAGTGTTTCTTAAGTTTATTTAAATAAGTTTTTTCCATAATGCTGAGTCTTTCTTGAAAAAGTTTTTGTTCAACTACTTTTTTATCTATTTTTTGAAATTCTCCACCTTTGATATCACAAACTAGAAAAATAAAAGATTTACCCCTGGCTTTTATTATTTCTGTCATTTCTCCAATTTTCTTATTTGCTAGTTTATTTCTTGTATCAAGTGGTAAATCCGTAACTTTTACATCATCAATTTTGTCTATTTTAATTTTTTTGTTTTGAACATTATTGTTAGGTTTTTCGCATTTAAAGTTATTACCTGTCAGTTCACTAAATTTTTCACTTTCGTCATTTGAAGAAAAACTTATCAATGAATAGCTTTTGTTTTTCTTTTCTCCTAATTTTCTTCTGTCCAATAATTGAATAATTTTATAACCATTATCAACTTTGAAGATTTGTGAAATTTCATTTTTTTTTAGTTTTTCTACTACGCTAAGTGTCTGGAAATCAATTTGATTTTCAAAAACCCAACCTAATCTTCCTGAGTTTAAGCTAGAAGGAGCATTAGAAAACTTTGAAGCCACTGAAGAAAAATCTTTTGATTTATCAAGAATCCTTTCAACTTTTTGTATTGACTTAAGAGTTTTTTCCCAGGAATCATCTAATTTAAAAATCAAGATTTCTGAAAAATCATATTGTAATTTACCAAGTTTTTTTTCGTAGTCATTGATTATTTCTTCAATTTTCATAGGGTCAGGGTTAATTAATCCAGAAAATCTTTGGTTAGTACTTTTCTTCCACATTAATTCTGCTTTTATTTGTTCAAATAAAATATCATAGTCAAGATTTTCTTCTTTAAGGAAAGCTTTAAATTCCTTTTCATTTTCTTTTTTAAAACCAAAAATAAAACTCATGAAATCTAAAACTTCTTCTTTTTCTACTTCAATTTTTTCTTTTTTGGCTTCAATATACTTTATTTTTTCTTCTATAAGTAACTCAATAACTCTTTTTCTTATGTTATCTCTATTTTCAACATTATCATCGAGATTAAGAGATTTAAGAAGTATCTTTATTCTTTCGCTAAGATCATAAGTGGTAACTGGCTCATTTCCTACTACACCAATAATTTCTTCAAAGTTGTCATTAGCAATTAAAATTACTTTATTTGAGAAAAAATAGAAAAATATAATTAATAATGTTGTAAACTTTTTCATATTAGATATCATTTTGCATTAACTTTTTTATACTAAATAAAACCATAAAGCTATTTGAAGTTGGTGATTCCGAATTATATGTATATTGTCTGTTCCAAGAAAATGACAAACCAAAACATTCATCTTCGTAAATGACTTTTGAATTCCAATTTAAAAATTTAATATTTTGAACCAAATCAAATGTTGACGAACCATTAAATCTCCAAAATTTGGATAATTTACTAGAAAAACCTAATTGCATTTGATTTCTTTTATCTAGATTAGTTATCTCAATACCCTCAGTCCTTTTTGAATAAAGATGATTAATGTAGAACATATTGAAATCTTCTCCAAAATTTGCACTTGAGAGCAATCTTGAGAAATTGAAATTGGTGGGATCAATGGATAAAAATGACTTTAATTTAATTCTATTAGTTGGCCTTATATTAAAAGAACCAACAATATTTGAAAAGTAATTATTTGTTCCACTATTTAAGGGCTGATAGGCTTCTTTTTTTATTCTATAACTTTGACCAATACTTATATCTGAAATGGAGAGTTTTTTTAAATTTTGGTTTGAATAAGAAAAACCATAATCGACCCTAGTTCCATTTGTTAATCTATCATTTCCTGATAACCTATTTCTTTGGAATAAATCAATAAAATCTAAATCATAATTACTACTGTCCTCATTAGGGATATGCAAGTTGTTACCATCATTTGCTCCAGCAACAATTAGAACTTTTGGGTTAAAAATTTGTTTTGAAACCTTGTTTATTTTATAAAATGGTTTTGAATATTCAAAAGTAAATTGAGGATAAAACCTTCCCTTAAAAAAACTACTTTTTTGCGATCCAATCAAGGGATCATCATAATTTTCAATCTTATATAAGGAGGAATTAAGATGTCCTCCAAATTTTATAACAGAGCCATCATTTAATATTGTAGGATATTCGATATTATTTAATATAAATATCTTACTTAAATCAGTTCCTTTGTCCTTAGTCAATGTAAGGAACTCTAAATCAGAACTGTAATTAATTGTTTTCATTTCTTTTTCTGATGATAATTTTGCTCTTAATCTCGGGGTTATAAGAGGGGTTTCACTTTGTTTGAAACTTGGTCTTAATTCTTGAAACCAATAACTATCCAAGCTGTAGTAATTATTTTTTCTAAAACTTTCAATCTTCAAATTACTATTAAGCGTGTCTTCATAATTATATTTATAGCTTTGTAAAAAATTTTTATCTGTCGTTCTTTTTAATGAGTATTGCCACCGTGTATTTTCATTAATGTCAAAACCTCCTTTACTATTAAAATATCCTCTAATTTTATCTCTTTCCTTTAGTTTTGTCTTTGTTCCAATAAACTGTGAACGAATCTCTCCATTTTTAAAGTTTTTCCTATGTTCTAAATATCCAACAGGATTCTTAAGAGTGCTAAATTTTGGAGTGAAAGTTATATCCTCATAATCACTTATAGGGTAATAATAAGGTATATCGAATGACTCACCTAAGAAAACATTTGAATAATATTTTGGTGTAAGAAAACCACTCTTTCTTTTTACTAATGGAGAGGGATGAGAAAAATATGGAGTGAAAAATACTGGTGTTCCATTAAATTCTATATATGAGTTATAATATTTCATAACTAAATTCTCTTTATCATGAATTATTTTTTTTGCTTTTACTTGTATTAATGGTGGATCGTATTTCTTTTTTTTATCGTTATAACAAATATCACAAGCTGTGAATATTGCTTCATTAAATATTTCAGTAAATTTTGATATTCTTTCAGCTGAATTTGCTGCTATTCGCACATATCTTTTCTCATCTTTTACAAACATTTTTAAATTATCCTTTGATGTGTTTTTTAAAAATTCTTTATAAAATGGATCTACTTTATTATTTTTTTCAAAAAATTTTTTTTCATCATCGGGTATGTATAAATAACTTTTTTTAATCTTTGCATTTTCAAGTTCTGTATCAGTTGTAATTGAGTCTGTGGTCAAAATACTCCCATCAGAATAAAATATTCTGACTTTTTCCTTTGCAGAAATAATTTTTTTCTCGAAATTATAAAAAACCCTCTGAGCATAAATCTTAAACTCCTTATCAATTAACTCTACATTTCCACTTGCAAAAATTCTTTTGTTATCCTTATCATGAGTAAACTGCTTAGCATTTATTTCTATTTCTTCAGATTTTGTGGCCAAACAATCTAAACTTGGGAAAAGTGATAAAACGAATAATAAAAATTTAGCCATCTTCAATATGAATTAGAATGCCAATTAAAACAGATAAGAAAATTAAAGGTATTCCCCAAACTGCAAAAAAAATTGATAAGGTTCCGCTTGAGCCTAATGTTCTTAAAACATCGTTTAAAAAATGAAAAAAAACACCAAGAATAATACCTATTAAAATATTTAAATATTGCCTTTTCTTTCTGGATTTTTTTATTGATAAAGAGCAGCCTAAAATGACCATTGACAATAAAGTTAATGGAAATGACAACAGATAATGATAATAGACGATGTGTTTTTTTGCAGTAAAACCAGATTTTTCAAGATTATTTATATATGAGGGTAAACTCCAAAAACTAATTGTATCAGCAGATCTAAAGTTTTGCTCAATTTTTTTTATACTTAGATTTAGATTAAGATCCATTTCTTTCAAAACTAATGGTCTCTCATTAATTTTTACAACTGAAACTTCTGACATTTTCCATACATCATTTATCATTCTTACCTCTGAAGCATCTATCCTTCTTTGGAAGGCGTCTTTGTCATCAAACTCAAAGACTATTACATCCTGTAATTTATTATCTAAAGGAGAATAATGAGAGGCATTTATTACAAATTCTTTATCATTATTAATTTGTCTTAACCATAATCCGGTTGGAGATATGGTATGAAGTCCTGCGTTTCCTCTAAAAAAAGTACTTTCGTATGACTTAAATTTAATAAGCATCTTTGCAAATATTGGATTAAAGAAAAAAACATAAAGTGAAGATAGAATCAAGCAGTTAATAATAGTAGGTAATAAAAAAAACCAAATCGAAATTCCCGAGGATCTCATTACATTTAATTCAGAGTTTTTATTTAATTTCATAAATGTATGCATGGAACTTAATAAAAAAACTGTTGGCAAAATTATTGGAAATAATGTGGGTAAGTGAAGAAATGTAATTTTTAGAACCACCTTAATTGGAACATCTTTAGTGGAACTTCTTCTCAATAATTCAATTAGATCAATTGTTAGAAAAAGAAAACAGCAAAAAAACATAATTACCAAAATAGACAGTAAATTTTTTTTGATTAAATAATTTAATATGATTAGCGGTTTGATCATATAACTTTTTTCGTGCTCAGAATTATCTTGATACCTATTATCAAAGATAACACAGATGGAAAAAAATTGATAAGTTCCAAATTGTTATTTCTAATTGCTAAATTTGAACAAATTATAAAAGCTGTTTTTAAACTGATGATTATACCCAAAATTTTAAGATTATTATAAACATTATCACTTCTTAAAAATTTTTGAGAAATCATAAAGGATACAATTAAAAAACTAAATGTAATAATATTTAAAGGTAACGAAAATCTTTGAATTATTTCGGCTCTAAAAGCTTGAAGATTATTTCTATCATCTCCGTTCTTAATATCAGGATTCAATAATTGTCTAAAATTCCTTTCAGAAGGAGTTTTCCAATTGGCTTTTTTTTCTGATTTTCTGTCCGTGCCAACATTAAAAAGATACTCATCAAAATATAGCACTGATAATTTATTGTTATTTTTAGAAAAAAAATGTTGGTTTCCATTTTCTAATAAAATTTTTGTTCCATAAGGAGTTTTTACAAGTGAACCATTCTTTGCTATTAAAGTTGTTGGTTTATTTTTATTTTTAGATTCGTGAATAAAGATATTGTTAAGTTTTCCATTGTTTGTTCTTTTTTTTATAAAAATTGTGTAAGAATCTCCAATTGTATTAAAAGTTCCTTCTTCAATTAAAGAGGATGAATAATCGTTCTTAATGGAATACAAAAGTTGCCTAAAGTTTTGATTAGAAATGGGTGAAAGGAAATTTGTAAACATTATGCTTATTATTGAAAAAACTAAACCTAAAAAAATTACAGGTTTAATGAGATTTAGCTTAGAATTACCAGCACTTTCAAGGACTATTAACTCACTATCATTTTTCATTCTTGAATAAGTAAATAGAACCGCTAAACAAAGTACTATTGGTAATATAATTGGAATAATTGAGGGTAAAGAAAAGATTATTAATTTTAAGAAAAAGTGAAATGGTAGACCTCTGTTCAGAGATAAATCAATCAATTGTACACTTTTACTCAATGCAAAAATAGAGATTATCAAAAGAATCAGAAGGAATGAACTTGTTAATAACTGTTTAACTATATATTTTTCAATTAATTTCATTGATATTCTTGATTTAAAGAAATATAACTAAACTATATCATAAATTATAAACAAGGAAAAAGTTTTGGAAATCAGTTTTTCTAATAAATTAACATCTATTTCATCTTCATTATTAATAGTACTAACTAATGGAAAAGAAATTTTAAATGATAATAATTTGAGTGATGAATTAAAAATTTTTATTTCAGAATTTTTGACAAGTAAAAATTTTGAAAAAAGAAAAACATTTAATGAGTCAACTTATTACAAATTATCAAAAAAAACATTCTTAAGAATATTTTTTGTCAAAGCAAAAATTAATGAAAATTCGTCTTATTTTGAAAATTTAGGTGGTCAGGCTCACCGTATGCTCGAATATGATAATAATATTCATGCCGCTTTAATACTTGAGAGTTTTGAGTCAAAGAATATTGATTATAATCAGACACTAGCTTTAATAGCATCTGGATTTAATCTTAAAAATTATTCTTTTAGAAAATTCAGAACGGATGTTAGACCAATAAGAAATTCAATAGATAAAATAAACTTTATATCCAGAGAGCCAGTAAAGGTTAAAGAAGAATATCAAGAATTAAAATGCATTGCTGAAGGAGTTTTTTTGACTAGAGATTTAGTTTCTGAACCAGCAAATGTTCTTTACCCCGAGCAATTTGTCAAAAATTGTAAAAAGCTTGAAAAAGCGGGTTTGAAATTAGAAATTTTTGATGAGAAAAAAATTAGTTCGCTTAAAATGAATGCACTTTTAGGTGTGGCTCAGGGGTCAGTCAGACCTCCAAGAGTTCTTGTGATGAAATGGAAGGGTGGAAAAAATAAAAATCCTTTAGCCTTTGTCGGAAAAGGAGTTACATTTGATACTGGAGGAATCTCAATTAAACCATCGGGTGGTATGGAGGACATGAAATGGGATATGGGTGGAGCCGGAGTTGTTGCAGGTTTGATGTATTCGTTGGCATTAAGAAAAGCAAATGTTAATGCTATAGGCATTGTTGGATTAGTAGAAAATATGCCCGACGGAAACGCGCAAAGACCAGGTGATATTGTTAAATCAATGTCAGGTCAGACAATTGAAGTTCTTAACACAGATGCAGAAGGAAGGCTAGTTCTTGCAGATATTTTATGGTATATTAATCAAACATATAAACCTGAAATAATTATTGATTTGGCAACATTGACGGGTGCCATTATTGTAGCATTAGGCGATTTGTATGCAGGCTTATTTTCTAATAATGACAAGCTAGCTAATAATCTATTAGATGTCTCAAAAAGTATGAAAGAAAACTTATGGAGACTCCCATTAGATGAGGGTTTCGATAAACTTTTAAATTGTGATGTCGCAGACATGAAAAATATCACAGGAACACGTGGAGCAGGAAGTATTACTGCTGCACAGTTTTTAAAAAGATTCGTCGGGGATACCAAATGGGCACACCTTGATATCGCAGGTGTAACGTGGTCCAGGAAAGGAACAAATTTATCAAGACCAGGAGGAACAGGTTTTGGAGTAAGATTATTAGATAAGTTTGTAAAAAAATTTTATGAATGATTGAAAAAAAAATTAATCTTTATTTCATAAGATCTAGCTACAACATCATTATCGCAAAGCTATGCCAGTCATTAGTTGAACAAAAAAAAAAATTATTAATTAATACAAGTTCAAAAGAAGAAAATGAAAAATTAGATAAATATCTATGGAGTTTTAAAGATGATGCTTTTGTTCCTCACAGAACTTTAGATGATTTAGAGTATCCAGAAGAAAAAATTATTTTATTTTACGGAGATTATACAAGATATGAGAAACTAAAGAGTTTTGATATTATATTTTTTAGTCCTAACGTTAGAGTTAAAAATTTTAATTTATTTAATCATTTTTTTTTGTTTTCTGCTTTTAAAGAAAATGTTAACTATGAAACACATAAAATTAACTTAGAAAAGATTGGATTTAAAACTAAGATTTTAATAGAAGATAATAATAAGAAGTGGCAAATTTTTTAAATATTAATCTAAATTGAGGATTTTTAATGAAAAAAGAAATTACATTATCAATAATTAAACCTGATGCAGTTAAAAGAAACATTACTGGTAAAATAAATGATATTTTTGAAAAAAACAATCTTAAGATCATTGCTCAAAAAATGATTTTATTGTCAAAGCTTGATGCAGAAAGATTTTATGGTGTTCACAAAGAAAGAGCTTTTTATAATGACTTATGTAATTATATGACGTCTGGACCAATAATTGTTCAGGTTTTAAAGGGTGAAAATGCTGTTTCAAAAAATAGAGAACTTATGGGAGTGACTAACCCAGTTAATGCAGAGGAAGGAACAATTAGAAAGATTTTTGGACAATCAGTAGAAGAGAACTCAGTTCACGGTTCAGATAGTGTAGAGAATGCGAATATTGAAATAAATTTTTTCTTTTCTGCTCGAGAAATTTTAGATCACTAGAAAATAATATAAAGCAGCTAATAGCGCTACAACGAATATACAAGTCACAATGGTTATTTTAATAAAAGAGTTAAAAAACTTTTGGTGATTTTGACCTTTTAATTTATCCATTATTTACCTACCTTTTTTTTGACAAGTTAATTAATGTATTTATATAAAGTTTGTGCTCTTTATTCAATATTTTTTTTGTTAAAGAATTCACCGTATCCCTTTTTTCGACAGTTACAATTGCTTGTGCAATTATCTCTCCACCATCTAAGTTGTTGTCAACGAAGTGAGTTGTGCAACCGCTAAATTTGACTCCATATGCAATAGCCTGTTTTTGAGCATTAAGACCCTTAAATGCTGGTAGCAAAGAGGGATGAATATTTATAATTTTTCTTTTCCATTTTTTTACAAAATCAGGCACCAATATACGCATAAATCCAGCTAAACAGATTAAGTTCACTTTATTTTCGACCAGTTTTTTGTGTAAATCTAATTGATAATCTTTTTTTGATTCATACGAACTTGGTTTTAAAATTAGACTTTTAATATTAAATTTTTTTAATTTCTTCAGACCAGGCGCTTCAGAGTTATCACAAACACAAATTACCACTTGACCAGAAATTTTTTTTTTTGAAACAGCCTTAATAATATTAATCATATTAGTACCGTTTCCCGAGAATAAAACTGCTATTTTTAAACCCATGGTGAAAATTTTTTAATAATTACTTTCTTATTCTTTGAGTTTTTTTTAACTTCGCCCATAAAAACAAGATTAACATTTCTATCAAAAAAATATTTCTGAATTTTTTTTTTTTTATTTTTATCA
>MDTB01232593.1_pt1 | contig 33766 bp, 26 predicted proteins | sample 811161 | NCBI WGS metagenome assembly MDTB01 (sample SAMN05326650, study PRJNA326480) | marine metagenome | isolation source: seawater | place: Mediterranean Sea | collected 2009 | reverse complement strand
TATAAGAGAGTGGCATTGCCCGCGAGTTCCTGTATTCCGGACTGCCCATCGAGTTCTGCATTGAATGCTGACTTCAAACAACGAATCGCTAAAGGGCTTTTATCCATGACTTCACTCGCCCACTGCAGGCCTTCCGCTTCCAGTTGTGCCACGGGAACTACCTTATTAACTAAACCCATATCCAGGGCTTCCTCCGCATTGTACTGGCGACAGAGATACCAAATTTCGCGGGCCTTTTTTTGCCCCACAATTCGAGCCAAGTAACTAGAGCCAAGTCCGCCGTCAAAACTACCGACTTTGGGCCCAGTCTGTCCAAAAACTGCGTTATCAGCAGCAATGGTCAAATCACAAACCACATGCAAAACATGCCCCCCTCCGATCGCATAGCCAGCAACTAGTGCGATCACCACTTTGGGCATACTACGAATAAGTTTTTGCAAATCCAAAACATTTAATCTGGGAACTCCATCGTCTCCAACATAGCCCGCATCGCCGCGGACACTTTGATCACCGCCTGAACAGAAAGCATATTTCCCGTCGGTGTGAGGACCCGCACCAGTAAGTAGGACAACTCCTATTTTTGGATCTTCCCTGGCATCTAGAAATGCCTGGTACATCTCGCTGACCGTTTTAGGACGAAACGCATTCCTTTTCTGGGGACGGTTGATTGTGACTTTAGCTACCCCCCCGGATTTATGGTACAAAATATCTTCAAACTCTCCGAATTCTTTCCAACTCATTCTTTATGATCCTTTTTTTCCTGATTTTTATCTCCAAGGGAGGAAGCATCGACTTGCCGACCCTGCATACCCCATTTTTCACGTAGGTATTTCCTTTCTTCTTTCCAGTCGGCAAATGGTTTTCCCCGAACAGATAGCAATTTATCCAAATCTTTGCTAGGCTTCGGTTTATTTTTTTGCTTACTCATGGATTAAGACGCCGAATGCTCCAGCTATTTTCTAATGATTGATAAAAAAAGCGGTCATGCAGTCGACTGGGACCACCCTGCCAAAACTCGATGGTTTCGGGTGTCAAGGCATACCCCCCCCAGTGCGGGGGCTTGGGTGGATCTCCTCCAAACTTTGCTTTCACATCAAGATAGGATTTCTCTAAAGATTCCCGGGAGTCGACTTCTTCGCTTTGCGAGGAAGCCCAAGCACCAAGTCTACTTTGCAATGGACGGGAATTGAAATACTCCTCGGCTCTAAGACTATCTATTTTTGAAACAGTTCCGGTGACCACAACCTGCCTCTGCAAAGCAAACCAAGGGAAATGAAGGCAGGCATTTGGATTTTGTGTCAAATGCGAGGCTTTGCGGCTGTTGTAGTTTGTGTAAAAAATAAATTGTCCGTCTTCCAAGGCTTTAAGTAAAACGGCACGAGCAAAAGGTTGCCCTTGAGAATTAACCGTAGACAAGCTGCAAGCATTGGGATCATACACTTTCGCACTTACCGCATCTCCCAACCAAACAGAAAACTGTTTTAAAGGACAGGCATTCAAATCCGCTTTCCGCAAGGGTGCTTGATCATAATGCTCCCGCATCGCATGAAGGTCATCCGTGATAGAATTCATAAAGCTTTACCCTAACTCCATGTTTAAAAACCGCAAAACAAGAATTATTCAGGTTCTCCGGTTAGAGCTTTTCGTAAAGCCATGCTTGCTTTGGATGAGGGAACAGATCTTTCGCGGATTTTTTTTCGTACTCTCATGTTCCATCGGATCAAGCGGCAGGCAATCCATCCCCGAATACTTCGGCGAAACCAGTGTAATTCACGAACTTCCTCAATTGAAGTGGAGAGCTTTTCCTTGTAATCAAAGAAACCAGGTAGAAAGTCGATCACTCTACCCTGTTCCCATGCCCGTTCCAAGTTCCAGCGAAGCAACTGTCGTCCCGGAGAGAATTTCTTAAATTTTTCATCAAAAGATAAATGGTGAACTGCGAGGTAGTGCTTACCCAGAAGATCCAATTGCCATGCTATCGGTTGTTCGTCCAAGCGCATAATCGAAAGTCTCACCTGTCCGGATCTGGCCAAATTCGGTAAAAGTTCGAAGAAAAAAGCACGCTTTCCGCGAATTGAATATAGACCCACTCCTTCTTTAGTCTTCCTCGATTCAACCTCGACAACACAGGTTGTGGGCATCATGGCTCGCACATCCTCAAATTTAACCCAAGTTTCAAATTCAACTTGTCCCTGATCTGCTAAAGATCGTTCGTCGTAGCGGAATGATTTTCTGGTTTTGGTGCCCATTTTCTGATTCCAGAATTCCTCGAAGGAGACCGAGGAAGGTTGAATCAGGGCTGTCATTCGGGGAACACGCCTGATCTTTAAAAATTTGCCCTCCGCAACTTTTGACTGCAGGTAATTTCGCCAGAACTCATCTCTCATCAGGGGTACCCATGCAAAGGTATATTTCCGCAGTAAATCCTTCAGTCCATCAACTAGAAGCGGGATCGCAATACTTTCCGCGATTGGGTGAAAATAATTAGCCTCATCGTAGACAAAAGGCCAAATACCTTTAGATCTAAGGAGACCATTTTTCTCCACAAAAGGCCAGATTCCAATTAATTTACTTTCCCTGTTTTGAACGATCAAAATAACCGGTCGTTTGTTACCGCCTCCCCTTTTCCACCAAGAAATAAGCCATTCAGCAGAGAAATATGGATTTTGCCAATGGGAACGAGAAGCTAAATCATTAATCTGGCTGGCATGGTCACTTATCCACTGATTTGAATGCTCAGCAAAAAAAACGAGCCCGCTAGTTCCGACTGAATTTTCTACTTTTGCTCCCATGAGCGGGAACCGTAATCTTAGACTACAAGATTTCCAAAATCTTCGTATTCCGCACGAAACCCACCGTCCACTCCGCGGCAGAGAACTGCCACGGCGTCGTGGGAATGCAATGATTCAAAGTGCGAGCAAATAACCCGAAAATCAATAATTCGGGCATCATCCTCCAGTTGTTCATAGACTAAACGGGCCGCATCCTCGACGAATTTGACTTTGGCTCCGTTCATTTCTGCGAAGGCTTGTTCATCTTCCCTCCGTACCATGACTTGGGTCTCGGTATTAAGGGCATGGATGCACATATCACGGACTTCAAAAAGAGACAACTCGCGGTCTGGATGAACCTCGACACTTACTCTGGCTTTGCTTCTTTGTGAGTGAGGAATGGCGAGCAAGTCACGGTTTTCACGGGCATGTTCAGAAAGTTCAGAAGCACAGGGACAGGCGGAAGAATACACAAAGTCAAAATGAATAATTTTACGGACTCGGTCGGCACGATCAATGATTCCTTCAAAACTGCATCCGTAGTATTGATAGCCCTCCAATCCACTCCGCAAACTTTGCTGAACCATCGGATAAGAAAAATCGGCTTTCAAGCGAGCTTCTTGTGAATCTAATCGGTCTTTGTAGTGGCGAAGAATTTTGCCAAGAATTTCAGGGGCAAAAACTTCATCTTTATATTCGTAAAAAATTCGGATAATCCGGGACATATTGATCCCTTTTTTCTCAGCATCTAAACTGACGGTACCTGTAATCTTGGTCTCAATATTAAGAGCTTCGCCATCTGGGCCAACAAATCGCATCGGCAAACGAAAGCCTGAAATCCCAACTTGAAGGATAGGTACATGGGCACCTTCCATCCCCTCTGAACCTGAGTTTTGAATATCAGGAAGAGATTTGCGGTACTCTGGGGTAACCACAAATGAATCATCGTACTCGCGTTTTAATTTTTTTTGTTTATCCGATGGTGTTTCCATAACGATAAATTACGTGGAACAAACTTACATGGCAAATTCCTAGGGATATTCTTATTTCGCTTTCCCTTGGTTGGCAACCGCTTCCATAGCCTTGGCTACTTTATCCGGATCGCCAAGATACTGTCTATTTAATGGCTTCAAATCCTCATCCAATTCGTAGACCAAAGGCATACCAGTGGGAACATTCATGCCGATAATGTCTTCTTCGGAAACCCCGTCGATATACTTGATCAAAGCTCGAAGAGAGTTCCCATGAGCCGCAATCAGCACATTTTTACCGGCTTTAATTTGAGGAACCACGGTTCCTTCCCAAAGGGGTAGGAAGCGAGCTACAGTATCCTTCAAGCACTCAGTTAATGGTAAATGAGCCTCATCTAAATTTGCGTAACGGCGGTCCTTGCCTGCATAGCCCTGATCATCTTTTGTCATCGGTGGCGGGGGAATATCGTAACTTCTTCGCCAGACTAATACCTGCTCATCACCGTGTTTCTCTGCGGTCTCTGCCTTATTTAAACCTTGCAGGGAGCCATAATGGCGTTCATTCAGGCGCCATTCGCGGTGAACGGGGATCCATACCTGATCCATTTCAGTGAGAGCCAGCCAAAGTGTGCGAATTGCCCTGGTAAGAACCGAGGTGTAAGCCACATCAAACTTAAAACCCTCGGCCTTTAGCAACCGCCCAGCCTCACGGCCTTCGCGTTCACCTTGTTCGGTCAGATTAACATCATGCCAACCGGTAAAACGGTTCTCAAGATTCCATTGGCTTTCACCATGTCGAAGTAAAACTAATTTATGCATAATTAAAGATTCTACACCATATGGATTTCTGATCGCAGGTCACCCCTTAAATGTTTGATGGAACAGAATCCAATTTTTGCGTCAATCCATTGACAGCCCGACTAATTCACCGTAAACGGAAGTTATGTTCGGGCGACTACTGCTACTGTTTGTTTTTTTACCAATGATTGAGCTCTACCTGCTTATCATGCTCGGGGCTAGGATCGGACCCATGCCAACGATTGGACTAATTGTTTTGACAGGGATCCTTGGGGCCACTCTTGCCCGGCAACAAGGTCTCTCCACTCTTGCCAAGATCCAGAACGAGCTAAAAAGTGGCAGACCACCGACGCAAGAGCTGGTTGAGGGAGCAATGATAGTTGTGGGCGGACTGGTGTTGCTGACTCCAGGAATTTTAACCGACCTTTTTGGCTTTGCCATGATGGTGCCTGGTATCCGACGATCACTTGCCAAACAGTTTAAGATAAAATTACCCCAAGGGTTTTCCTCCACTACATCCGGATTTCGTGCTGGCACTGAAAAAGACCGTAAGCAAGATGACGATGTTATTGATGTATAGGGCGTGAATATAAAACGTTACACTTAAAGCTTATTTCAAATTTCTACTTGCTTTAAAAAACCTGATTCATTGCAACGAATAATCGGATCTTCACTTTCATAATCATCCGTAAATTGACCCTTAAGTTTTAAAATATATCCTCTAACTCGGTACTTCCGCCCTTGGATTGCTCGATCATATCAAGAAGCATATTCCGAAACTCAGGTCCAACCCCTTCCCTTTTAGCAATTTCTACATAAAGCGGAATATAATCATTTACCTCCAATGACTTCTTGGCGATATTATGAAACGGATCATTAGAATCGATAAAGTAAGTATTAGAACCAAAAGAAAGAGTAATTCCAGAATCGGTACGAAAGATGCCAAGTGATGAAGATTCTCGGGTCATGAGAAAAGAAATTATTTTGACCTTTAGGTTAAGGCAATTCATTTGTCCACTTGCTCACTTTTTCCAGAGGCCTTATTAAGTCAAAGCATGATTTTCCTACCCTATAAAGATGATAATCCAACCCGTTCATTACCGCTGGTTAATTGGTTGATCATTGGTTTGAATATTTGGGTCTTTTTAATGTGGCAACTGCCACTGGGACCCCACGAACAAGCTGCGTATTTTTCAAGCTTCGGATTCATTCCCGCCACTTTCTTTGGTCAATTTTTTTATCCCACGATCGATGGTATCATCTGGGAATGGTACTCTGTCCTTTCATCTATGTTTAGCCACGGCGGAATCGCTCACCTCTTGGGGAATATGCTCTTTTTATATTTGTACGGAGATAACCTCGAAGATGCGATGGGGAAATTTCGCTACCTTATTTTCTACCTTGGGTGTGGACTATTGGCAGCACTTGCCCAGGCATTCCTAAATCCGAGTTCTCAAATTCCGATGGTCGGTGCATCCGGAGCAATTTCAGGAGTGATTGGGGGATATCTGCTCCTTTATCCCAAAGCCAATATTCGCGTATTTTATTGGGTCATCGTCTTTTTTGGAACATTGATGGTTCCGGCTTACATGGTACTTGGTCTATGGTTAATTGAGCAATTCCTCCTGTTTCCTGAATCAATGAAAAGTGCAGGTGGAGTAGCTGTAGCAGCTCATTTGGGAGGATTCGCCGGAGGATTACTTTTGACCCCTTTGTTTAAACAGAAAGGGGTCAAACTCTTTCAGAATGGATATTCCCGAGCTTTTTCTCGCCATCCCAAAAGAATTCGATAATTGTTTTAGTTTATCCCCCATGGAAAAAGCGTATTCCCCTCAAGAAGTCGAAGATCGGCTCTACAGTAAATGGTTAAAAGACCAATGCTTCTCTGGTAAAATCGATCAGGGCAAATCATCCTATTCCATTGTAATTCCGCCCCCAAATGTGACTGGTGTCCTGACTATGGGCCATGTCCTTAATAATACGATCCAAGACATCCTTGCCCGTAGATCGAGACAGGAAGGCAAGTCAGTCTTGTGGCTACCAGGCACAGATCATGCGGGTATTGCCACGCAAACGAAAGTGGAACAGTCTCTGGCCAAGGACGGGAGAACGAGGCAAGAATTAGGTAGGAAAAACTTTCTCGAACATGCCGCCCTTTGGAGAGACAAACACGGCGGGATCATTTTAAACCAACTGCAAAAACTGGGTTGTTCCTGTGATTGGGATCGAAATGTTCACACCTTGGACGCAGACTATTCGAAGGCAGTCATTGACGCGTTCGTTAAATTATATGATCGGGGATATGTTTACCGTGGACAAAGAATGGTGAATTGGTGCCCCGCGAGCCTAACTGCACTTTCTGATGAAGAAGTGATCATGAAGCCCCAAAAAGGTTTTTTGTACAAAATTCGCTACGACATATTGGAAAGCCCTGGGGCTTATGTAGAGGTCTGCACCACCCGACCGGAAACTATTGTGGGGGATGTTGCCCTGGTAATCCATCCTGATGATCCACGATGGAAAACGCTGAAGGGAAAACATGTGCTTAGGCCGATGAACCCCAAGGCCATTCCTATCGTTGCAGATGACGCAGTTCAACAAGACTTTGGCACCGGAGTATTAAAAATTACTCCCGCTCATGACAAGTTGGATTTTGAAATCGCAAAGCGTCATAACCTGCCAATGATCGAAATCCTCAACCCGGATGGCACCTTAAATAACCATGCCGGGCCAAATTATGAGGGCATGGACCGCTTTGCGGCCCGAAAAATCATTGCCAAAAATTTAGACGATGATGGAAAGCTTATCGAGAGTGAAGCTTATGAAAATAAGGTAGGGTTTTCTGAAAGAGCAGATGTACCCATTGAACCAAGACTTTCTGAGCAATGGTTTTTGAAATACCCACGGGTAGAAGAAGCAAAACAAGCCGTACAAAATGGCCAGATTCGCTTTTTTCCGAAACGTTGGGAAAAAACTTATCTACATTGGTTGGACAACATTCAGGATTGGTGTATCAGCCGGCAATTGTGGTGGGGGCATCGGATTCCTGTATGGTATCGGAAAGGTGGTCTTCGGTCAGACCCGAAAAATTGGTATGTATCAACCACTCCTCCCAAGGATATTCATAATTGGGAGCAAGATGAGGATGTACTCGACACCTGGGCATCCTCTTGGCTTTGGCCCCTAGCTACTTTGGGATGGCCCGACGAAGAAGCCATGGAGAAAAAAGGATTGGACTATTTCTACCCGACCTCTGCCTTAGTCACCGGGCCTGACATAATTTTCTTTTGGGTGGCCCGGATGATCATGGCCGGTTTGGAATTCAAGGGGATGGAAAAACGCAAGGACATGATCCTTTCTGAAGCGGAGATTGCGAAAAGGATCCCCTTTAATGAAGTCTACTTTACAGGAATTATTCGGGATGCTGATGGTAAAAAAATGTCTAAGTCCTTGGGTAATTCACCTGACCCCCTTGAGCTTATTGCCAAGTATGGAGCGGATGGATTAAGGCATGGAATTATGAGTATTGCCCCCAAGGGTCAAGATATCCGCTTTTCCGAAGAAAGAATTGAACAGGGCCGAAACTTCTGCAACAAGCTTTGGAATGTTTGCCGGTTTAGGCAAATGTCTGGTGGACCAAAAGATAATTCCATCATTGAACTTATTTTTCTTCGTGTACAGCGCGACCAAATCACCAAGGATGACCATGCTATCCTGCTTCGACTTGCCCAAACGTTGGATGATGTTGACAGGCTTTACGCAGACTATGAATTCAATTCTGTATTGCATGCAATTTATCATTTCTTTTGGACAGACTTTTGTGACTGGTACATTGAAGCCTCCAAGCAAAGAATGAATGATTCTGAGGCCAAGGAAACATGCTTGGCTATTCAAGATATTTGTCTTCGTCAAATCCTCCTGCTCCTTCATCCTTTCACCCCATTCATCACCGAAGAACTTTGGACATTACTGGGCTACTCCAATAGTAAGAGTATCCAAGGTTTCTCTCCCGGGAAAGGTACAGCGTTCATCCAATCTCTATCCAATCTCGGACTCGATCTGCAACCAGATAGCCTGGTAGAAGTTGCTAAGATACGGGAGTTGGTTACCGACTTGCGCGCCCTTAAGGCGGAAAGAAATCTATCTAATAATAAACTGGTCGAATTTTTCTATATCGGAAATGAAAAGGATGAAAATTCCATTAAAGAAAATGAATCTTCGATTTTAGTAATGGTTGGGGCCGCGGCCGTTAAAAAAGCAAGCACAGCTCCGTCGGGACTACCAGCCAAAGTGACTGCACTCGGAACCTTTTTCCTGGATCTCACTGCCGGTGTGGATATCGACTCAGAGCGCAAGAGACTCACTAAAGATGCACAATCTTTGGAGGGAATCATCCGTGGGATCAAAGCCAAGCTCAATAACTCCTCGTTTGTAGACAAAGCTCCGGAAAATGTTGTTGCCGGGGCAAAGAAACAATTGACTGAGAACCAAGTTAAACTCCAAGAAACTCAGGATGCCTTGCTAGCTCTTCAATAATTTTCAGTTCAATCCTATGTTCATCTTGAAAATCCATAAGTCTTATCTTCAGTAGTATCACGACGAGTAGAGTAAGCGGAAAGGTTGAACTTGGCTAGGGAGTGCATCCTTCATTAGATTTAAGTTATGAAAAACTACCCCGTTTACTTTCTACCGTGAATTCGAACGAACTTATTAACGCTGCACAATTGGCTGTTTCTGATCATTCAATTTTTACCATTCAGACTAATGCAGACGGTCCCAAAGGTAGCATCGGACTGTCGGATGAGATGTTAAAACATGCACCATCCGGAAACCTGTTTGGACTAAGTCAGAATGTGGGGATGGGATGGAATCCCCAAGATTTTCTGGGACCACAATTTCTAATTCTGAACAGTCATGGCGGAATCCGTGCTGAAGATGGGTCCCCCATTGCCTTGGGATACCATACGGGGCATTGGGAAATCGGATTATTATCCAAATGTGCAGCCGAAGAAATCAAAAAGCAGGGAGGTATTCCTTTTGCTGCGCATGTTAGTGACCCGTGCGATGGACGATCGCAAGGCACCACTGCCATGTTTGACAGTCTTGCGTATCGAAACGATGCCTCCCTGGTCATGCGCAGATTGGCACGGTCCCTACCCACCGCCGAAGGAATTCTGGGAATTGCGACCTGTGACAAAAGTATGCCCGCAATGATGATGGCTCTGGCTGAGATGCGGGAACTACCCACCATGCTTGTCCCCGGAGGCGTCACGCTCTCTCCTACGGAAGGAGAAGATGCAGGAAAGGCACAATCTGTTGGCATTCGCTTTGCTCAGGGTGAGATTCAAAAGGAGAAAGCAGAAGAAATCCTCTGTCGCACCTGTGCCAGCCCAGGGGGCGGCTGTCAATTTCTCGGAACCGCCGCCACATCTCAAGTGATTGGAGAAGCCCTCGGTTTGTCCCTCCCCCACTCCGCACTCTCGCCCAGTGGATTTCCTGTCTGGTTAGAACTTGGTTCACGTTCGGCCAAAGCTCTACGAAACCTTCACCAAAAAAAGATTAAAACCAAGCAGATTCTAACCGAAAAAGCACTCCAAAATGCGATGATCACCCATGCTGCCTGCGGGGGGTCAAGTAATTTAATTATTCACTTATCTGCCATTGCTCACCATGCCGGATTGATCAAGCCTACAGTCCATGACTGGGATAAGGTGAACCGAAGGGTTTCACGACTTGTCGATGTCTTGCCGAACGGTCCGATGAGTTATTCAACGGCTCAATTCTTTTTGGCAGGAGGAGTCCCCGAGCTTATGCTCAAGCTCGCTGAAATGGATCTCCTCGAACTGGATGTGCTCACATGCACGGGACTACCTCTAAGGGATAATTTAGAAGCCTGGAGAAAAAGTGACCGACGTAAAAAATTTCGAGAACTGCTTTGGGTGCAGGATCAAGTCGATCCGAACGAAATTATACACTCCCAAGATGAAGCGAAATCCAAAGGTATGACAAGCACGCTTTGCTTCCCTCTTGGCAACCTTGCCCCCGAAGGATCCGTTATCAAAAGCACAGCGATTGACCCTGCCGTTGTCGGAGAGGATGGAATCTACCGTCTTACTGGTCCGGCTCGTGTCTTCGTTAGCGAACGAGATGCGGTGCGGGCAGTCAAAGGTTTAGGAGATAAGAAGGTAGAAGCTGGTGATGTACTTATTCTTCAGGGTCGCGGTCCCTTGGGTGCAGGGATGGAAGAAGTTGCCCAAGTTGCCTTGGCTCTGAAACATCTAGATTGGGGCAAGCATGTGGCCTTGCTAACCGATGCAAGATTTTCCGGAGTTAGCACAGGTGCGTGTATTGGGCATATCTCTCCCGAGGCACTGGCGGGAGGACCGATTGGCAAACTGATGGACGATGATTTAATTCAAATCGAAATCGATCAGAATAACCTGAAAGGCTCGATCAATTTTGTGGGTACGAAAAATGAAAAGCTTAAACCCATAGAAGCGGGAAAAGTATTGGCTCATCGATTACCTAATAAAAAACTGTCGCATGATCCAAGAATGCACCACGACACAAAACTATGGGCAGCCCTCCAAAATGTAAGTGGCGGGACATGGGCGGGGTCTGTTTATGATACCGAAAAAATTATCGAAACCCTAGAGGCCGGGCAGAAAGCTCTTCGCAAAAAATAAATCTCCTTAAGTTCTTGTACTTGCCGAGATGGCGAGAATGCTTTGGAACAATTTCATGGTAAAAATCCTTTTTCTATTTTTATTTTCAATTGGATATGCTTCGCTTTTAGCCGAACTTAGTTCATGGCCTCAATGGCGCGGGCCTGCTCGCGACGGGCACGGAATGAAAATTCTCAACCTCATTGAAAATATAGAGGTCGAACAGCCTCAAAAGATTTGGGAAAGTGTCGAAATCCCAAGCCAAGACGACGGAGGCTTCGGAAGTGTGATCTCAGATGGGACACATGCTTATTTATCCGTGGTGTGGCATCGGGATGAACCAACGGATGAACGTATACTTAATGCTATTGTAATGAGAAATTTGGGTCTTCGAAATGTTAACCTGCCCAATTCTCTCCGTGCAAAAGTTGAGCAAGAACGGCTCGCTCTCAGTCCTCGTTTACGGGGGTCGAAATTGGACAGATGGATTGAGGACTGGATAAATACCAATCTTACCCAAAAGCAGAAAATGACCCAGGGATCTCTGATTGCCTCCCGTTTCAAACAAGGCAGACTTGCTCTTCCTTTAACTGTAATTGATAAAATGTTTACAATAAAAGACCGTGTATTCCCATCCCAATCAGCCTTGGATGAGTGGTTACATGAACAAAAGTTTACCCCCGAAATCATTGAGAAATTCAGCCAGGGCATTCCTCCAACCAAGAGAATGGCGGACGACACTATTCTCGCCTTCGAACTGGCTTCGGGAAATTTAATTTGGAAAACTACATTATCTGGAGTTCCTTCCGGTCGCTCCTCTTCCTCGACGCCATGTCTGGCCAGCGGGAAAATTTTTGCCGTGGGTGGGGAACGGCTTTTTTGCGTGAATGCAAAGGATGGCCAGTTACTTTGGGAGTGCAGTCTTGGTACGCAAGCAGTTGCAAGTTCTCCTCTTTATCATGAGGGAAAAGTCTATGTTCTGGCTAGCTCCCTTCAGGCATTTGATGCAGAGTCAGGTAAAAGGATTTGGGAAAGTAAGACAGTTCGGGGAAAAACCGCATCGCCCGTACTGTGGAAAAACTCATGGCAAACATTGATCGTCTGTAACTCATCGAAAACAGTTCTATGTCTTGACCCAGCAAATGGAAAAACCCTCTGGGAGGGGCCAGGTGGTGGGGCCTCAACACCAGCAATCTCAGGTGATCTTTTAGTGGTACACGGTAAAACCGAAGATGTTGGCTTGGTCTGTTTTCAGCTCCAAGAGCAAAATATTGTCGAAAAGTGGAGGTTTCCAAAATTAACCAGACGAACTGACTCCAGCCCTTTAATCTACGAAAACTATGCTCTTCTTTTCGGAGCAGGTATGCGGCTATGTCTGAATTTGGAAACTGGAGAGCTTTTGCGAAAAGTACCCGCCAAGCACGATATCTCCTCCCCTATTCTGGCAGGTGGTAGAGTATTTGCTTATGAAATCAATGGATCTTTCCTGTCCGTAGTCACCGCCAAACCGGAAGGTTTTAGTTCTGAGCAGAAGTTTAAAATAAATGCACTAAAATGCACATCCCCATCGATTGTGGGAACCAAGCTACTTATTCGAAAATCAAATGGAATTGCCTGTTATGAGTTAGGCAAAAAAATCCCCAACTAAAGGGAATTTCTGGCAATAGAACTTTCAAATCTTTCTTTTTGCCGGGCAGGGAGCAGTGGCAGGCTTGGAAGCTCCTGGGAATGAGCAGTTTCTCCAAGTATTTTTTTTGCAAGTACCTGAAGTTCTTTCCAGCGAATCGAATCAAGGGATGGGGCATGAGCTATAAGTGAAAGTAAGCTCTTCCATTCTATTTCAACCCGCTCAAGGTCTCCACTGTACAAATCCACACTGGCCTGTGCTTCGAATTGAAGCTTTTTACGATTACTAATCACTTCCATTGCACCCTCACCGTATTCTTCAGGCAATCCTCCCTTGAGGTATCCTTTACAATCTCGGAGTCCAAATGTCTCGCGGCATACCATGGCCAGCCTTGACTCCGAACTGGCGTATCCTCGGAAACGATGACCTGCTCTTAAATTGGCGAGATCAAAAACCAACTCGGCCAAGGGATATTTCTCATCTTCAATGGCTGCGGAAATAGCCAAGCCTTCTCCTCTGGAAAAGAAGCTAAAGATTACCCCTCGCAAAGTGGGGTGTGCCTTTTGATCAATTAACCCGAGCTCATACCAAGCCTCAGAAGGACTTAACTTATCGAGATCACGCGAGGTATTCACCTGGCCTCGAAAAGGGGATTCATACACACGCTTTACCTTTCGCATAGGCGGGTTAAGCAAGACCTTCCCTCGGGCATCTCTCCATCCAAGTACCGCTGCATTTTCGTAACTTAAGCGGGCTCGTAGAACGTTTCCCCGATTTACGAACTCGACCAATTCCCCTCCCTGCGAGATGAGAGGGAATAAATCACGAAAAACTTCCTCCAACCCACGGCGTCGCCATACTTTTTTGGAGAATTTCTTCCTCTGTCCTGAATTCTCCTCCGAGACCACTTCCCGCAAACGTTTACGAAATGATTTGATCAAAATAATCTTCTCATTGTTTCCCGACCCGTCTTCACTAAACATGCCGAGAGATAGTTCCCGTCCGTAAACCCGATCTTTCTTCGTTCCAAAACGACATGGATTGCCAAGCTTCACCTTGCCTAAGGTGTCTGGTAAACCCAATGGGTTAACCCACTCACCCTTAGAGAGTGCCAATGCATCGCTGAGCTTAACTTTGGTCTGTCCGCTCCGTCTCTCCCAAAGACCCACAGAATTTCGCATCTCCACAACTTCGTCACGATTTCCTTCATCATTCTCAGTTGTAACCTTCTGCTTTTCAGCAGGTAGGCTGCCAAGAGATAAATCAAGACCCAGCCGCACCCGTTCTTCCGAAAAAAGGCGACCGGCCAGCCATCTTGCTGATTCAATAGGGTCCTCCCCTCTTTCGACCGCCGATGTCATTGCTCTCAGTAATGCCGGCCAGTCAAGAGTTTTAGAACGATGCAACTTGAGGGGGCGCCCATCCTTTAATCGTGACTGTTTGGGGGTTACGATCACATAGCCACGGTCGTCCATTCCACGGCGTCCAGCTCTGCCAAACATTTGTAAAAGTTCATCCGGCCGTAGTAAACTCAATTCATCATCGACCCGATACTCGCGATCTGTAACCAAAACCGAACGCATAGAAAAGTTAACCCCGGCACCCAAACCCGTTGTGGCCACAACCACCTGTAACTGACCAGCTTTAGCGAGTGGTTCGACCACGCCAGCCCTTTTCAGATAATCAAGCCCACTGTGATGATAAGCTACCCGTCGCTTGAGCAGGCTTGTTAGCTCCTTACCTGACACCTTCTTTTGCTCCGGGCTAAGTTCCAAAGGCTCAACTTGAGGAAGTTCAACAGCTAATTGCCGGGCAAGATCTTCTGCAATGGCACGCCTTGGTGCAAAAATTAACAAGGGGCCAAGATTGGCATTTAAAGCTCCCGCGACCAACTTGGGCCAATGACCTCGGATTTTTCTACCACGAAAAGGACGACGCAAAAGAGTCTCCGCAAAAACTTCATCAAGAGGAACAGGTCTTTTGCCCTCGGAAACCAATTCCACCGAACGCCCATGAGCCTGAAGCCAATCCGCAACCTCCAAAGGATTACCCACACTTCCGCTTAAGAGAAGGAGACGGGTATGGAGCGGAGCAAGTGCAATGGTCACTTCATATCCCGGCCCACGCCTTTGATCTCCAAGCAATTGATATTCATCAACCACCAGCAAGTCTGGCCCTATTCCTCGCGACATAGATCCACGTTGGGTTTCTAGGGTTGCCACCACAATATGGGCATCGGATCGATATCTCACATCTCCGGTGACGAGGCCGACATCCCACCCTCTTTCCTTCCAGTCCCGAAACTTATCATTGGCCAAAGCACGGGTGGGCACTGTATAAATCGCTTTTCCCTTCCACCCAGACTCAATTAATTGTTCAAAGACAAAGGTCTTGCCCGCTCCCGTCGGTGCATGAAGAACTACATCCCTTCCTTCCCGAAGAAAATTTAATGCTTTTCGCTGCCATGTGTCTGGTAAAGCGAGTGTTTGGCCAAATTGACTGGAGTTCATTTGCATTTATCCACCTTTTCCCTTTCATAAATAAGTTTTGGAATAATACGATGAAAACTTATCGCGAATCTGCTAAATACAACAACCTCCCAGATGATTAATCTTATTGTAGCCTGCGGAAACAACCGTGTAATTGGCAAGAATGGTCGACTTCCCTGGACAATACCTGAAGATTGGGATTATTTTATGAATACAACCAGTGGGGGTTCGATGATAATGGGAAAAACCTGCTATGATGAATTTGCACCCCATTCTCATGACCGAGAGGTCATTGCCTTGACCAGAGACCATACTTTTCGTTTCCCGCATGCTAAGACCGCTCATTCCTTGACGCATGCCCTCTCACTTGCCGAAAACGAGCAAATATGGATTTGTGGAGGGGAAGCCCTTTATCAAGAAGCTTTTCCTCTGGCCTCTCGGTTGTACCTAACATTAATTGAACACGATTTTGAAGGAGATGTTTTCTTCCCTTCATGGGAGAAAACTTTCTCCAAGATTCTCACGCAAAGAAAAGTGCAAACGGAAGAATTTACCCTCGAATTTCTTGTACTCGAAAAAAATGAATAAAGATTGGCTAGCCCCGAAAGCTTGCCACATAACAGACGATCTCTATTATCTGTAACACTTCAATGACAAACTTACAGTTTTTAACTCACGAAGATCTGGAACAAATCCGCATGGAATTTGGTACACCGAGCTTTGTTTATGACGAAAATACTTTGCGTAACAAAGCACAGGTATTACAGGCATTCCCGCATGCGTTCGGGTTCTTTCCCCGATACGCCATGAAAGCTGCTCCCACAGCAGCTGTTCTTCGTATCTTCAACGAGGCTGGACTGGGAATTGATGCCAGTTCAATTTTTGAAGTTGAGCGGGCAGTTCGATCAGGCTTTGGCACAGAATCAATTTCCCTGAGCACCCAAGAGCTTGCTGACGACTTCCGCTATTGGGCACAGGATGGAGTTAAAATAAATCTTTGTTCTCTCAATCAAATCCAAAAATTCGGATCCTGGAAAGTGGGCGAACCTGTCGGTCTGAGATTTAATCCAGGAACCGGATCAGGAGGCACAAATCGAACAAATGTCGGAGGTCCATCCAGCAGTTTTGGTATTTGGAAAGATGATTTGGAAAAAGCCCGGGAACTTTGCGATCAGTTTGACCTCCAGGTTGAACGAATTCATACCCATATTGGTTCAGGTTCTGACCCTGAAGTTTGGAAAAATGTCGCAGGTATGAGTCTTGATTTGGTTCGGGCTTTTCCGTCAGTCCATACTTTGAATCTTGGCGGAGGTTTCAAAGTTGCACGGATGCCCGATGAAGTCGCTACGGATTTGCAGGAAATCGGGGAATCCGTCAAAACCATCTTTGAGGATTTCGCTAGAGACACGGGCCGAGAACTTAAACTCGAGGTAGAACCCGGAACATTTTTAGTGGCCCATGCCTGCTGTCTGGTCTCTTCTATTCAAGATATTACTGATACCGGAACGGATGGATATCGTTTTATTAAACTGGATGCTGGAATGACTGAGCTACTTAGACCGAGCCTTTATGGGGCTCAGCATCCTATCCATATTGTGCCGGAACCAGAGCAATTATCTTCGCGAAAAACAGTAGAACAAGTTGTGGTCGGACACTGCTGTGAATCTGGTGATTTGCTTACACCAGCTCCGGGTGACCCCGAAGAATTGGCACCACGAAAAATGATTGAGGGTGAGGTTGGTGATTTTTGCGTGATTGATAGCGTGGGTGCCTATTGTTCCTCGATGACGACCAAAAACTACAATTCTTTTCCTGAAGCCGCTGAAGTTTTAAAAAAGAAAGAAGGAAATCTTGCATTAATCCGAAAGCGTCAAACCTTTGAACAGTTAATTGAAAACGAAGTTGTTCCGTGAGAGTAAGCGGACTCGGTCATTTTCCGCTAGGCACCCCAGTCCCTCCCAAGGAACATGCAGTCTGCGTTAGTATACCCACATTCAAAGATTTGGTCGGATATGAGGAAAAAAAGCCGGAAATTCTAAACAAGTTAAAATCTGGTTACCCGAGATTTGTTAGGCATCAAAGAATTAATGTCTTATCAAAATATTGGAACCGGCAAAAACCGGAGGCTCCAAACGAAACTTTTTTTTTCTCAAACCCAAAGGATTGGGATTTTGCCCAAAATATCCTGAAGATTTCCGAAGCTGAGGTCGAACAACAAGAGAAATATCTAATCGTTCACATACCCGGAAGATCCAAAGACTGTGCAAAACTTCATAAGTTCTTCCAGCATGCCGGGGTCGGCTTATCTTCCCGACACGCTGAGACAATTTTGGATTCACTTGGCATCCTCTCTATTGGCGAGTCAGTCACACCCAACTTAGCAGCAGAAGATGATATCAAATCCATCATTTCGAAAGCACATGGCCCGCAAGTATCTCCTGAAGACGTTTTGCTTACAATTTCCGGTGCCAATGCGTTCACATCGGTCTTTCGAGCCGCTCTAATTCAGGCAAAACAACAACAAAAAAAGCTATGGGTAAGACTCGGTTGGCTCTACCTGGATACCATTGAGATCATGGACCTACTGGTCGAGAATCAGGCTCAAATAATTGATCTGAACCATCCTGATGAATTTTACAAACTTGAAGAAATTTTTAATACCTATGGTCAGGATATAGCTGGGATTGTAACCGAGTTTCCAAGCAATCCCCTTCTTCATTCATGCGATTTAGTCAAAGTTCGTCAATTATGTGACCAACATAATGCTCTGCTAATTGTCGACCCCACGATGGCATCCCCCAAAAATGCCAAAGTTACCACCTTATCCGATGTTGTGATCAACAGCCTTACCAAATATGCCAATTGGGAGGGCGATGTAATGATGGGTAGTGTAGTTTTCCCAACTCATTCAGACAAAGGTATGGCTCTCAAAATGACAGTTTCTGAAATGATCACATGTCCCTTCCACAAAGATATGGAAAGAATGGCCGAGCAGATACCATACTATGATAATTTTATCGATAGAACCAACCAGTCTCAATTGGAAATTGTTGAGTATTTAAACTCTCATCCCAAAATAAAACGAGTCTACTGGGCTTACCAGCAATCCACGGGTAAAAACTACCGTAACATTGCGGGTGATGATAAACCGGGTTGTGTAGTAAGCTTCGAAGTAAAAGGAAGCTTTACCAATTTTTACAACGCTCTAGGCATGTTAAAAAGTCCAAGTTTCGGAACTGAATTCTCGCTTTGCTGCCCTTATGTATACCTTGCTCACTACAAGATGGTCACATCCGAGTCTGGTTTAAAAATACTTAACCATGCAGGGCTATCCACCGAATTACTCAGGCTTTCAGTCGGACTCGAAGAGCCTGAAGAAATTAAGGAATCTTTAGACCAAGCACTTAAGCTTTGCTAAGTAAGAGGGCAAGGCAAAACTCGCAATTTACAAGAGGGAAATTACTCAAAAGAATAAGAATCCAAGACTTTTCGGATCCTTCGCTTGGACAGTCTCACATAGGCGGGTAAACCATTATCATAAGGGACTTCAACCTCACCCTGAATGAGTGGTTGGCAATACTTGATAAATTTTGCGGTCATACTTACTCCATCCTCCGCTATCCAGTCAGAAGGAATCTCCTTCACTCCATTAGCGATTTCAGAAAGGGGAGCTAAACCTGTTTCGCATTCGTAAGTATCCCCTTCCGAACGGACGAGAATCACCATTTTATCGGTCTCACCTTCAACCGCCGCCCGAACTGCAGCCTGACCGGCCATGAACGCTTCGTCATTATCAGTTTTAGAGGAACAATGCGTTGCTGCACGCTGTCCGGTTCCCAGCTTAGATGAACGGGCTTTGACTGCTAAATTACTTTCAATGTAGTTGGCTAGGAAATCACCAATCCCTCCCAGTTGTTGATGTCCAAATGCGTCTTGGCTGTTTGTACTGTTAGCCACATAATTGCCATCCTTATCGATCAATCCTTCGCCCACTACGACCAGACAGTAACGGTTCTTTTTAAGAACACGCTGGACATCATCAAGAAACCTTTCTTTTGAAAATGAGAGTTCTGGAAGATAAATAAGGTGAGGTGCATCGTCCGGATTATCCTTTCTTTTTGCAAGCGTTGTTCCTGCAGCAATCCATCCTGCATTTCGCCCCATAACTTCAACAATTGAAACAAGATCATGTTGCCCCATAGCTTCATGGTCCAATGCTGTTTCTCGTACGATGGTAGAAACATATTTCACTACACTTCCGTAACCTGGGCAATGATCTGTGGTGACCAGGTCATTATCTATAGTTTTAGGAACGCCAATCACTCGGAGCGGGTAATCTTTACTTTTTGCAAGTTTGGAGATTTTATCGGCAGTATCTTGGGAATCATTTCCTCCGCAGTAAAAGAAATAGCGGATATTGTGGGCTTCAAAAACTTCCAAGACCCGTTCATATTCCTCATCCTTTTTGAGTTTGAAACGGCAAGTACCCAGAGCAGACGCGGGAGTGTAACGAAGCCCGCGAATGTTTTGCTGGGATTCTTCGGCCAAATCCATAATTTCTTCTTTAAGAATACCAAGCACTCCATTCATGCCCCCGTAAACTTCCTCAATACAGGGATGGTTAAGTGCCTCCGAGACGACCCCAGCTACACTTGCGTTAATAACGGCGGTTGGACCACCCGATTGGGCGACCAAACAATTTCCTATTAATTCCTCTGCCATGATGATTTGATGTAAAAATGAACGAACGAAGAGTGCACATCGTAATCAAGTAATTGGCAATCGCAAAAATTGATAATTTTGCAGATGTGACTGAATTTCAATTCTTTTAGAGAATACTGGAGGGAGAATATGTTGTAGCCTCTGGATAGCGGGTGGTCCATGAATTCACTCTCTTCAAAAAATGATCCACCTGTTCATTGGCAGCTCCCACATTTTGCTCTCCCAGTTTAATTATCTTGCGCAAGTCTGTAATCTTCAGACCAATTCTTTTATCTTTTGCCAATCTTTCGACCAGGTCATTTTTAGTAATTTTCCCCTTTCGTAGGTCACGAACTGTAGCGAGAGCATGTTCCTTAATTGCCGAGTGGGCATCTTCCCTACCCGCTCCTGACTTTACTGCTTCCATCATGACTGTAGTAGAAAGAAGAAATGGCAGATATTTTTTCCTTTCCGCACCGATCACAGATGGAAAAACCTCCATTTGGTTTAGAACCGTGATCATCGTGTCAAGAAGTCCATCCATTGCAAAGAAAGCATCTGGTAACATCAATCTTCGCACGACCGAACAGGATACATCGCCTTCATTCCACTGATCTCCTGAGAGTTGTGATACCATAGCAAGGTGGCCATTTAGAATGGCATGAAACCCGTTAATTCTTTCGCAACTCCTGCTATTCATTTTATGAGGCATTGCAGAAGAACCAGTCTGACCTTTAGCGAAGCCCTCTCCTAGTAATTCATGCCCAGCCATAATTCGGACGGTTTTAGCAAAACTAGCGGGACCCGCGGCTAGTCTAACAAGTAAGGAAATTACCTCAAAATCTAAACTGCGCGGATAAACTTGGCCAACATTCTGCCAGGTGGCAGTCGCACCAAGGTGCTGCATCACATTTTGATCCAGTTTCTCCGCTTTTTTTGCACTTCCCAAGAGAGTGACCTGGTCTAATCTTGTTCCCACAGCTCCCTTAAGGCCACGGTATGGATAAGTAGCGCATAATCGGGAAAGGCTTTCCATACATCTTTCAATCTCTTCCCCCCAGTTAGCCATCCGCTTGCCCAAAGTAGTAAGTTGAGCGGGAACATTGTGAGATCTTGCTGTCACCGCTAAAGCCTGAAACTCCTTCGCTTTTTTACCCATCGCAACTAGGCAGGCGACCGATTTTTCGAGAATCAGGCTCAACGCTCGGTGAGTTTGTAATTGTTCAACATTTTCTGTCAAATCTCGACTGGTCATGCCCTTATGAGCATGCTGATGCCCGGAAAGTTCAGCAAATTCCTCGAGGCGTGCCTTGACATCATGTTTGGTGATCGCTTCCCGTTTACGAATTGCCTCTAAATCAACTAAACCTTTTACCTTCTCAGATTGATCGATGGCTTGTTTTTCAATTTTAATACCTAAGTCCTTTTGGGCCTTCATCACCGCGATCCAAAACTCGCGCTCCATAATTACTTTACCCGTGGGGGACCATAAGGAGACCATCGATGGAGATGCATAGCGGTCTGCAAGCACATTGGGAATTTCAAATTTTTTCATGTATGGTTTAAAGTTGTTCGAGTCTTTCGCAGACTGATCGGATAATGAATTCGGGAGTCGAAGCACCAGCCGTCACTCCCACGGTCTTGCAAGCAGAAAACTTCTCTGCTTCCAAGTCATCTGCTGTTTCAATATGAAAAGTTGGACGATTATGGGACGCGGCCAGTTTAGCTAGTTTTCGGGTGTTTGCGGAATGCTTACCCCCAATCACGACAATGGCATCCGCACCGCCCTCGACAAGCTCTACAAGATCGGACTGTCTCTCCTTAGTCGCACCACAAATTGTGTCAAACACTAACATCTTCGGGTATTTAGAAGCAAGCAGACTACTCAGATGCTTAAATTCATGCGTAAACATAGTTGACTGCGAAACCATGGCCACATCGGGGCCCAAGTCTGGAAGGTGGGTGAGGTCGTCTTCGTTACTAATCACATGGGCTTGCCCTTTGGCATAACCCAAGAGACCAATCACTTCTGGGTGCTCAGGGTCTCCAAAAATCACAATATTGAACCCTTTTTCAGCATGAGATTTCACTTTGCCAGCAATAATTCCAACATCCGGGCAAGTACCATCGCGAAAAGGTAAGCCTAAATCTTTTAAATATTCTCTTCTTTGGGGAGAAATGCCATGGGCTCTTACCACTAAAACTGAATCCTTTTCAGACTGATCTTGAATATCCAGATCTCCCTTACTTTGATAATCCCCGACTTCTCGGATGTCGTCTTTACCTAATGCTTCCATCATCTGGCGATTATGGATCAGTGGACCATCTGTGTAGACCGTGCGTTCCCCTCCCTGAGACTCCTCACGAGCGACTTGAATCGCACGTTCCACGCCCCAACAAAAACCGGCACTCTTGGCTCGAATTACTTTCATTTTTAATTTCACCTTGTATCGCTTCCTTTGCTAAGGTTCAATATTGATTTGCCTCATTTAATTTTTCGGAAAAGAAATACATCATGATTATCCTACGCACATGGCTATCTTCTATCTACCTTTGTTTGATACTAGTATGCTATTTTTTTACCGTGCCACTCAATGCATCTGAAGAAGACAGCACCTATACCTTGGCTCCGGCAACAAGGGATGGAATTGGCAAGTTCTACATGGGTCGTGAAATTTCAAAGGTTATGGGACACTTGGGTGCTTCATGGCTCGAGCGACCCAAGCGTGAACAGGAAGAAAGAACAGACCTATTGATAAATGGGCTTGCCCTCAAGCCAACGGATAACATTGCAGACATTGGATCAGGTTCCGGTTATTTTAGTTTCCGCATGGCCAAGCTGGTCCCCGAGGGTAAAGTTTTCGCCGTGGATATTTCCCCCCAAATGGTCGGGATGGTTCGTGCCAAAATGGCTCAAATGGGCGTATCCAATATTTCTCCTGTTCAAAGTACTATTACCCAGACTAAACTTCCTGAAAATAGCATCGATGCTGCGTTGATAGTGGATGCCTATCATGAATTCTCCCACCCCTTGGAGATGGCCACTTCAATTTTAAAATCCCTCAAACCCGGAGGTAAACTAGTGCTTATCGAGTACCGTATGGAAGACCCCTCTGTACCAATTAAACTTCTCCATAAAATGTCCGAAAAACAGGCCAAAAGAGAAATGAAAGCTGCGGGATTCAAATGGGAGAAGACATTGACCATGCTTCCTCAACAACATTTCATGATTTTCAGAAAACCTCAATGAGGCTCTTTCTCTTCTTTCTTTTCTTGGTCTGCTCCATAATTGTCAGTTTTGCTGATGAATGGAACCGTTTTAGAGGTCATAATGGTAACGGCTATTCTGAGACTAGCCTCCCTCTTTCCTTGAATAGTGAAAATTTCGCTTGGCAAGTCAAGCTGCCAGGCGTTGGGCATGCCTCCCCGGTGTTGTGGAAGAACAAAGTTTTCACAACCTGTGCAGCTTCCAATGACGCCACTCAGTTTGTTTTGGCATATGAGGCGAGGTCTGGAAAAAAACTTTGGCAAAAAAAATTTCCATCAAGCCTTTCTCCAATTCACAAATTCAACAGTTATGCCTCAGCAACTCCAGCCGTAGACCAAGATTTCATCTATGTCTCGTGGACGACCAAAAAATCTAATGACTTACTTTGTTTAGACCATAAGGGTAATTTGGTTTGGCGTAGAAACTTTGGAAATTACCTAACCCAACACGGCAATGGATTCTCTCCGATTGCACATCAACAGTTGGTTTTCGTGACCCATGACCACGAAGGAGCCTCTGCACTTTACGCATTGAACCGAGAGAACGGAAAAACGGTTTGGCAAGTGAACAGAAACGGGGCCAAACCTTCAGCCTCCACGCCAGTGATTTATAATGCCCCAAGTGGAAAGTCATATGTTGTCTCCACATCTCAATCGCATGGTTGCTATGCAGTTGAAATCACAAGCGGAAAAATTGCATGGGAAACAGGGCCTGACACTTTGGATAAAAGAAGTGTTTCTTCCCCCTATTGGGGAGGTGGATTCTTCTTTGCTTCTTGCGGATCTGGAGGTCGGGGAAGTCGTTTCCTTATCATTCAGCCTCCCCGTAATGATAATGAGAAAGTACATATCAAGCATAGCATAACCCGGAACGCACCTTATGTACCGACCAGTCTTGTCGTTGACGACTTTGTTTTCGCTCTCTCTGACAGTGGAATTGCAAGTGCAATAGACTTGATGTCCGGAGAAGTTCTATGGAAAGAAAGATTAGCAGGAAATTTCTTTGCATCCCCTATATTATCCAGAAAAACCATCTTCGTGCCCTCGAGAGACGGAAAAATCTTTGCTTTGGAGGTCAACCGAAAGAAATTAAAAGTTTTAGAGGTTTCAACGATCGGTGATATAATCCACAACACCCCAGCACTCTCGGAAGCAGGAATCTTTCTGCGAACTTTTTCCCAACTGATTCACATCCAAGCAAAAACTTAAAATCATTTGGTTATCCGTTGACTCTTTAGTTAAGAAATACACATTTACACTCATGAAAACCGTACTTTACACCTTTGTCACCTTATCTTTTTTGTCCTCTTTGCTTCTTGCTGAAGAAGTAACAGTGGCGGGCATCGGCTTTGCCCCTCCAAAGCACTGGAAATCTGCCAAACCGTCTAATAATATGCGGAAAGCCCAGTTTGATGCTAGCAGCCCTTCCGGAAAAACAGCCGAAATTTACTTTTCACATTTCGGGTCCAGTTACTCAAGTGGAATGACCAAGGCCAATGTGGACAGATGGATGCGACAATTTGAAAATCCACTGGGAGAAAAAGTTAATACGGAAACAATTAACAAGATACGAGTTACCTACGCGCAAGCACATGGTACTTTTCTAAGTGGACGATTTGGTCAACCGAAAGTAGAGAACCCTGGTTTTGCAATGCTTGGCGTTATTATCGAAAGCCAAAACGGTCCAATTTACATAAAAATTACTGGTCCCAAAAGTGCAGTTGAGGCAAATATTGAAGCCACCAAAAAAATGGTGACTGCAAGCCTGTCGAAGTAAGTAAAAAAATCATTTTTGCCGGCTCGCCTGTTCGAGACCGATCAATACTGCATCGACATACTCCCTGACGAGACTTGCCCTCTTCTCCCCGTTTATGATTTTTCGGTTTTCGTAATCACCCAGTTGGATTCTTTGATAAACCACTGCTGAATTTGCGATGTAAGGCTCAAGGAAAACCACCGGAGCTTCATAAATTCGGTTTGCCAACAAATTTCTGGCCCAAACTCCCTCAACTTCTCCAATTTTCAAAGCATTGGGTCCCTTGTACGCAAAGGCGGGCAATCCAGTTTTTATAGCAAAAGCTTTAGAAATATGCTCGGCGATAAATCTCTCCGCATTCTCCCAACGATTAAGAAGGCGCCAGACCATTTCAAAGCGCTGATCATCGTAAGCTATTTCCCCGCCCATATAGCATCCATTCACAAGAACATGATAATCATTCCTTTCAACCAATGACTTTTTCTCCGGGTCAGGCCAAGGAGCCGCATTGAGATGAATACAGAGAATTAAATCTGGCTTTATTTTTTTGATTTTATCACTACGAGCCAAAATTTCACTTACTCGATAAAAATAGAGTTCCTCTCTTTTTTTAATTCTTTTACTTATTTCTTCCGAAGGCAGTTTTTGAAGCCATTCCATTCGGCTAAACCAAGTCACTGCAAGTTCTTTAAAATCTTTGGGACGCAGTTGAGTGACCGGTTGATTCTCTTTTCTAGAAAGAGATACGACCGCTCCTTTTTTCTCTAACTCAGACTTTAGTTTCAATGCGACCGACAAGGCGAGTTCTCCTTCTTTTACTGGATTTTCATCCCCAATGGCAAAATGCCTCCCCTCCATTTCCGAAAATTCTCCCCCGATATGCCCCGGATCGATAAGTATTTTGGAACCTGAAATTTGAAAAGAGGGTGACGATTGAGTAACGGACTTGTTTGATTCTAAAAAATGTAAATCATACCACTCATCCGATCCGGCTTTTTTACGAATTCGTGCTCTATGTTCTTCAATCTCAATCCAAGGGAACCACCAAGATTGCCGTGGGCAGTACACTTCATTCAATTGCGTTAAGAATTCCTGCCTGCTGATTGATTCCTGAAAACTATCTAACCTTGCCCAGTCGGGTGGTTCCGCCAAATCAGTAAGTTTGGCCATCGCCACCAAGCTACCCAAAAAATATAACAATCCCACAAATCCCCATTTGCCCATGCTCCAACCATGAATGAAAAAAATGATTTGCAAAGTCTTTTCTTTTGATCGAGGTATCCTTAGATTCAATGGTCTCACAATCTTTTTTAGAACCTAGCTCCATCCTTAAGGGTAAGGAATTACTTTTACTGGAAGACGACTCATTTCTGGGAAAAAGGCTGGCCGCCAAATTCGAGCAGTTCGAAGCGGATGTCACACTTTGCGAATCATTGGAAGAAGCACGGAATTCCTTGCGGTCGATCACATTCGACTTCGCGTTATTTGACCTGAATCTCCCGGATGGCGAAAGTTTGGAACTACTCAAAGAGGATCTAGTTCCTGCAAACACCTTGGTTATTCTTATGACAGCTGAGGGCGGAATTTCATCAGCCGTGGAAGCGATGAGGCTCGGAGCCGCCGATTATCTGAGTAAGCCTTTTGATGTAGACGAAATTCCGATCCTTTTTTTAAAAGCAGATAAGCAAAGAAAAAGTAAACGCCTTGCCCAGCACGGGTCAGAACAAAGAAAACAGAAATCTTCCAATCTCTTTTTTGAAGGTGCATTTGAAGATGATTTCAAACAACTGAATAAAATAACTGAAGTCGATCACCGTCTTCAAGCCAACCTGCCTCCCCTTCTTATTGATGGCCCAACAGGTTCCGGGAAATCAACTTATGCAAGATGGGTGCACGACCATGGTCCTAGGCAGGAAGCAGCCTTTGTGGCGGTCAATTGCTCCGCCATTCCGAATACTCTGATTGAATCAGAATTGTTTGGACATGAAAAAGGGGCTTTTACTGATGCCAAAAATGCGCGAATCGGATTATTTGAAGCAGCTGACCATGGTACTCTCTTTCTCGATGAAATCGCCTCCCTTTCTCCCGAGGCACAAGCGAAATTACTTCTTGCGATAGAGAGCGGAATTATTCGAAGAATTGGAGGAACCAATGAAATCAAAGTCGATGTGCGTATCATTGCAGCGGCGAATCAAGATTTATCAAAACTGATTCAGGATGGAGTTTTTCGTGAAGATCTCTTCCACCGCCTTGACCTTCTCAGAATTAAAATCCGCCCGCTCTCTTCGAGAGGTAAAGATATATCCAGTCTCGCTAAGCATTTACTGCATTTTTTGGCAAAGAAGTACAAAATTAATCAACCGACCATTGATCCTGGATCCGAGTCTGCCCTGTTGGAATATTCCTGGCCGGGTAATACCCGCGAGCTTTTACACGAACTAGAACGAGCAATCGTAATGAATGAGAGCAAACATCCCTTACAATTCAATTTCAAAAGAGATAGCACTCGAGAATTAAACAATCACGATTGGCTAAATCCTTTTTTCCATTTTCCAGAAGAAGGCTTTGATTTAGAAATCGAAATCTTACGATTAATAGAAATGGCGATACTACAATCGAGGGGTAACATATCAGAAGCTGCCCGCGTTCTTGGTGTACCAAGGGACTATATTAGATATCGTCTTAAGAAGAATCAATGATTCTTGTGGGGAATATTTCCCGACACTCAGGAAATTCTTTGGTAATATTCACCGAAGTCCTTTTTCTATCCATCTCCCAGCAAAGCCATTATTTCACATACCATTATCCTTCAATATGTTAAGAAATTTTGCACAAGTTGGCACCTTTCATGCAAAACATCCCACAAATATTTAACCATAACCAAAAGTCATATGAATAAAATAGCTAGATTCCTATCCATCACCTTAGCAAGTGCATCATTTGTGCTCGCTCAGCAAGTTAAACGGCCACCTCTTCCTCCGGAATTAAAGGAGTCCGCTGACAAAATAAGAAAAGCGGTCGAATCTGGTGAAATCACTCATGAACAGGCTAAAAAGAAACACGAAGATATGATTCGTGATTTTAAAGCAAAGATAGGTGATGCGGCTAAAGAAGCCAAAAAAGGACAAAAAGATCCACGCCAAGTGGAGCGCGAAGTGCTGCAAGCAGTGAAAGACGGAAAAATTTCCAAAGAGGAAGCTCGTAAAAAACTTGATGCCTTACGCAAAGAAATGGCAGATAAAGGTGACCGCAAAAGCCCCGTACGTCCTGCCAAGCCAGAATTATCAAACGAAGTTAAAGAGAAAATTGCTGCTGTAAAAGAACTTGAAAAATCCATACATGGTGAGATCAAAGCAGAAGTAGAAAAACTGGGGAAAGAAGCCTCACGTGAAGACATTAAAACAGCGGTTGAAGCTTTCAAGGAAAGTAACAAAGAAAGGTTTGATGAAATTAAAGAAGCACATGCTGCCATCCGTGAAAACCTTGAGGCCAATCGTCCTGAAAAACCTGAAAGACCCGAGCTTACTGAAGAATTGAAAGCTAAAGTCGAAGCTCTCCATGCCAAACGCAAAGAAATGCATGTGGCACAAAAAGAACTGCACAACAATCTGAAAGATGCATCCAAGGAAGACCGGAAGGAAATGATTACTGCATTCAAAGAAAGTAATAAGGAAAAGCATGAAGAGATTAAAACTCAAGCCAAAGCAGTAAAAGAAGAAATCAGATCTTTGATTGAGACAGAAGCTACACGCACATCAGACCTCTAAGGAATTTTCTTCCTAGCAGAATACTCAAAAAGACTTTAAAACGGGATGGCTAAAAGCCATCCCGTTTTACTGCTTATTGGGCAAATTAATTCTTAAATTTGAATTTCCACACAACACTTTTACTTCTGACCCTTCCATTTTGCTGTACTTCCGTACTTTGGCCGAACGATCAGAACAGTACTTTCTCTGATGAAGAACTCCGAGAGATGTTATTTGGAGACAACATCTCGGAAAACCTTACCGAAAATAAAACTCAAAAAACTAGTTGGATTCCATCTTACTCAGGAGAGACGGGGGCAGGATACTCTGATAATCCTTTATACGGCCCGTTTATCCGTCAGGAAGCAGCCTACATTGAAACTTCGGTGGAAGCTTTTTTCTTAAGAGAAGGAAACTCCGAACAGTTCACCTATCTGTATTTTTTTGGAGAAGGAAAAGCATTTGATGCATTCCCCGATAATAAAACAACCACAATCATGCTGGGGCAATTTGAACATGCGTTTACCCCGAATGGGTCCTCTCAATCATATGGCTTTCGGTTAAGACATACCTATTATGACCAAGGATTTGATTTTTCTGAATTGGGACTTCCCTACTCCATGAATGTACGATCCAATAAATCAGAATTTAGCCCTTATCTGTCGAAAAAGTTTACGGAACAACTAAAAGGAACGGTACAATTAACCAAAGGGGTTGAGAATTTCAAAGTCATTACTGATGATAACCGTGACACAGCGATTGGCCTCTCACTCGATGGTTCATCTGATTATTTAGAATGGAAGCTCGAGGGTGAAATTACAGAAAAGAAATATCAGGATCGTCCCAAACGTAAGGCGGATGGGAGCCTTCTATCAACAGAACCCTTATCAACTGACAGAATGGGCGTATCTCTTCGGGTTGAGAAAGATTTCGGATTCCCCCTTTTGGAAAGCTCGAAAGCTAAAATTCAGTGGACCAAACTGGAAGACAAGGCTGGCGGTTACTATGATTTTGATAAACTCGCACTTGGCGTCGAACAGGAAGTAGAATTCTCGAAATATAAGTTTGATTTTAGCCTAAGCGTAGCAGAAACAATATATGATGAAAGAAAGGTCGATTCAGGTGCTAGATTCGAAAGACAAAGTATGGTACTTGGCACCACTTGTATTCGTGAGATCAACGACAAAATCGATGCATATTTTAAATGGTCGCGGGAAGAAGATTTTTCCAATGCCCGAGACTATGAATATCATTCAAACTTTTGGTCTATGGGAATAGCTTGGGATCTGTAAGTTCATGCTTAATCGAAAAATTTGGTTTGGGTTTTGGCTGTGCATCGCTCTGCTTCTCTTGCTCACTTTCTTTTTTTCACTGTATTTCAGAAAAGAATTCCATCTCCGAATCATTGAGTCGGAGCATACCATCTTGAATTCCGAACTAGCTTCTCTTTCAGAAAAAATTGAATTCCGATTACTCGAAAGAGACTTAACATTGCTAGAGTTGGGCTTCCCTGAAATCACCTCTTCTCGAAAAGAGCTTATCGAGCAATTGGCCCTCGATGCACTTACTTTCCCAAAAGTATCACAAGTTTTTGCATATGAAAAAGATGGAACCCCCATTTCTTTGGTAACTGGAAGCCGAGCAAGTAGTGAAAATGTCGAATTTATTTCAAAAATAAGTAGCCCAGGATTCACTTACACTTACTCGAGAGGAACAGAATGCTCGTTATTTTTTGAAATCAAATTCCTTGAAAAACCCTGTTTCTTTGAGGTTCAGATTGGAGAAGAGTTTATCCTCAACGAGTGGAATGCGATTGATCAGCAGATCGTTCAGCAGGGTCTGTTGATTGTTGGAACGGGGACCATACTGCTATTCTTAATTTTTCGATTCTTAAATGGACGTATTCAAAATCGGGAAAATCAATTGGAAATAAAAAATCAACTGCTTCAACGTACTAATCAAAAATTGGCTCAGGCATACAAAACAGTCAGTCTTGGTGCCCTGGCAGGTCATTTGATGCATTCGCTAAAAACTCCTCTCACTCGACTACAAATTATTACTCGAGAAGCGGAAACGAAGCGGAATATTGATCCGAAAGAACTTCATTCCATCCAAGTTCAAATCAAAGAATTAGTCTCTCAGTCCCTAAACTCACTCAAAGAAATCGAGGAACAAAAACAATATTATCAAGTTAGCCTACGGGATATCCTACAATCTATTGTGGCCCGGGCACAGGATAATTTCCCAAAGGGCAAAATTATCGTTGAAGATAGTGCCGGACTAGATTTGGAAATGGATAACCTCCGCACCGCTCTTTTGACTCCAATTATTTCTACATTGATAGAAAATGCTTTTGAATCCAATCATCAAAGCCTAGTTAAAATAGGAGAAGAAAACATGAGGGAAACAATTATACTTTATGTTGCGGACTCAAGTGGTGGAATCCCTGAATCGGAAAAAGAATTTCTTTTTGACCCTACAAAAAGCCGTAAAAAAGGAGGAACCGGACTCGGTCTAGCAATTGCACAACAACTCTCTCAAAGCATGAACGCAGAGTTGAAACTAGAAAACAGTGATTTAAATGGTTCAAAATTTATAATTTCTTTTCCTTTTGAATCTTAGACCTAAAAGGCTAGGTTGTAATATTAAATTACCTATTGCTAATACAAATATGTGAAGTTCACTTTCCAAATATTTCTACTATTCACTTTGGGGAACACCCTGTTGGCAAACTCCAGTAATCCTCCAAGTGGATACCATGGAGAATCTTTAAACTGCACTTCTTGTCATGGAGGGAACTCTGTCAATTCGGGAGATGGAGGGATCAGTCTTAGCGGGCTTCCCACAAGCTATGTTCCCGGTCAGACTTACAACCTTGCTCTCACAGTTTCCGGAACTCACGCAAGAGGTTACGGCTTCCAACTGTCCCCCAAAATTAACGGTAATTTGGGAGGACAGTTAACTGCAGTTTCCAATGACATGGGTATCGAGAGTGATTCAGCAGAACATCGAGGTTCTTCTTTGACTGGGACTTGGAATTTCCAATGGACGGCACCTTCAACCGATGAAGGGAGCGTCACTTTTTACGCCTCCGGGTTGGCGACTGGTGGAAGTAGTGGAAATGATGGAGATTATGTATACACCATGAGTCAAAACCTGGCAGCTTCCTCCTTCACTCATGCTTCCATGGATTGGAATGCCAGTACCAGCGGAGTAATCTTCTCCTCTCCAACAATAGGCACCGATGGTGCCATTTACATTGGATCAAATGACAACCAATTGCATGCGTTTAATCCTGATGGAACTACGAAATGGACATTTCCAGCAGGCAACTGGGTTGATTCGACTCCTGCAGTTGGAGTTGATGGAACAATATATGTCGGCTCTTGGGATAATAAACTTTACGCCATCAATCCAAATAATGGTCAAAAGATTTGGGAATACGCAACCAATAGCAATGTGATCGCAAGCCCAGCAGTTGGGGCAGATGGAAAAATCTATGTAGGATCCAAAGATTCAATCTTTTATGCTTTTGAAAGTAATGGTTCGGTCGCATGGGAATATTTTGCAGGCCAACCGATTACCGCGTCTGCTGCACTAGGTCAAGATGGCACAATTTATTTTGGTGATGAGAATGGAAGCTTTCATGCCGTCAATTCGGACGGTTCCAGTAAATGGACTTACCAAGTTGACAATGTAGCAGACAGTAATAATTCAATTCTTTCATCCGCCGCACTGGACCTGTCAGGAAATATATATTTCGGCTCGGGAAATGGCTACTGCTATTCAATATCTGATAACGAAACCAATGCCTCACTTAATTGGAAATTTTTGACTGGGGACCGCGTCGACACCTCTCCAGTGTTGGGGATCAATGACGATATTTTCTTTGTTTCGCGAGACGGATATCTCCGTTCGCTCTCTACTCTATCCGGTGGTGTAACATGGGATGCATTCGTAGGGGATGTATTTTACAGCAGTCCGGTTGTTGATGAAAATGGCCGGACCTATGTGATTGGCTACACAGGTGGAGGTCAGAACCACCTGTTTGCTTTTGACGCCAACGGTACCAAAGCATGGGACACAAATGAAACCGAATGCCCATTTAGTATTGGTGGCATAGTTGATTCATCTCTCACACTTAGTTCAAATGGCAAGCTTTATTATGGATGCTACGACAATCGCATATATTGCGTGGATGTGGGCACTGGACCCGCATCCTCTGACTGGCCCATGTTTCAAAGGAATCAGCGACGCGATGGTTCATGGCCCTCATATTTACTCGATATCTTAATTTTTCCTGTAGGAGCAGGCACCATTTCCGGGGCAGGCGTATATAACCAAGGTGCTACCGCTTCTGTGTCCGTGGCGTCCACTGCCAATGGTTACACTTTTGAAAATTGGTCCGGAGCCAGCACAGGCTCGGCAACCTCCTTAAACTTGGTGATGAACTCCAACCTTTCCTTGACCGCTAACTTCGCCCTGAGTATGCATTCACTGATAGTAAATACCACCACTGGTGGTACGGTGACCGGTTCTGGAAGTATTCAGCACGGATCTGATAGAAGTATAACGGCAACCCCCAGCACCGGCTATTCGTTTACTGGATGGACAGGTGCTTCGGTATCCGATTCAACAGCCCCTAACACCACGATTAATATGACCCAAGCACAAACGGTCACCGCAAACTTCGCTCTTAATTCTTACACAGTAAATGCAGTGATTGAACCCACTAATTCCGGTTCAGTTTCAGGAATAGGAACCTACAACCACGGAGACACGGTCACTCTCACTGCCTCCTCTGATGCAGAGAACGGATATAGATTTATCAATTGGACTGGATCCTCAGAGGGGAGCGAAAATCCCTTAACTTTTCAAATTAATTCTAATGTAAACCTGACCGCTACATTTGACTTAAACACTTACCCTTTAACTGTCACAGCCTCTACCGGCGGAACAGTTACAGGGGCAGGTA
>MDTB01024788.1_pt1 | contig 33766 bp, 35 predicted proteins | sample 811161 | NCBI WGS metagenome assembly MDTB01 (sample SAMN05326650, study PRJNA326480) | marine metagenome | isolation source: seawater | place: Mediterranean Sea | collected 2009 | reverse complement strand
TTAAAAAAACAAAATTTACCCTACATAGTAATTTTAACGAATCCAAGTGTAGGTGGTGTGGCCGCGAGTTTTGGAATGCTTGGAGATTTTTTAATTGCTGAACCAAAAAGTATTGTAGGTTTTGCTGGAAAAAGAGTCATAAAAGATACTGTACGTGAAGCACTACCGGAAAATTTTCAAGAAGCTGAAAGTGTAAAAGAGTTCGGCGCAGTTGACTTGGTTGTTGAAAGAAAATATTTAAGATCAACAGTATCAACTTTATTAAAAGTTTTAACTAAAAGTTATGAAAAACAATCGCAAGCTAATAGTAATATTCAAATAGATGAAAACCTCGCAGAACAAATTAGTTCAAAAGCTTCTTCAGGTTAATCAGCATAAAAAAATAAAACTTGGTCTATTCAGGTCTAAAAAGGCTCTTGACCTGATTAACTGGGAAAATAAAATTAAAACAAGAGATATTACTATTAACGGTACAAGTGCAAAGTTTTCAATAATTCATATTTTAAAAAATATCCTAATTTCTAATAAGAATTCTTTCTCTGCAACTTATTCACCTCATATAAAAAATATAACTGAAAGAATTGAAGTTAATTCAAAGTTTATTAAATTAAGTACTCTTAAGAAAATATTAGAAAAAATTTGTCGTCTCCCAGTAAATTTAACGGAATTTGAAAAGTTATGTCTAGCTTTTGCTGAATACATAAAAAATAAAAAAACAGATTACACATTAGCCGAATTTGGACTTTTTGGAAGGCTTGATGCTATAAGAGCTTTATTTCCCAATCCAGAAGTACACATAATATCTCCGATATTTTATGATCATCTTAGATGGACAAAAACTAAAAAGAGAAATTTAAAAACATTAAAAGAAATTGTTTATGAAAAAACGTCTTTTTTAACAGCGAAGCGAATATATATTGCAAAACAAAATGTAAAGTCACTTAAATTCATAAAGTATTATTTAAGAAAAAATACAGCTAAGTGTTTTTATTATGGAAAAGATTTTAAAATTGAAAAAAAGAAAGAAAAATACTTTTATAAAGATGATAATTTAAAATTTCAAATCCAATCTGAACTTCTTGGAGATTTTAATTATGAAAATATGGCCTTAGCAATAAAAGTAGCTTTAGATGAACGAGTACCACTAAAAACTATTAAAAAATCTTTGAAAAAAATATTTTTGCCAGGCCGAATGCAAATTGTAAAATCTGGTAAAATAATAAGAGGGCTTCCAAAATCTATTAAGGTTATTGTTGATGGAGCTCATAACGATTTAAGTAGTTCAAAAGTCTGTGGATCTCTTGAGAAAATTAAAAATAGGGAACTTTATGCAATTATTGCAATGATTAAGTCAAAAGATCCATATTCATATTTAAAATATTTTAAAAAATTTAAGAAAATATACTTTATAGACATGAAACAAAATAATGCTTATTCAAAAGAAAATTTGAATAAAATTGCAAAAAAAATTGGTTTAAATAGTGAAACCGCTGCTAACTGTTATGCCGCTGTTAAAAAAATTAAATATAACAAAAAAGCCTTAATTCTTATTACAGGTTCATTTTATTTTTTAGGAAATATTATTTAATAAAATTAAATTTTTGCAGCTTCTTTTACTTTAGCAATAAACTGTTCTTCGGGTACAAAACCTACGATGGTGCCAAGAATTTGTCCCTTTTTCATTACATGCGTCGTAGGCACACCTTTGATTTGCATCGAAGTCGACCAGTTCAAACCTTTATCCTCAGTTGCTACAGTTCCAAATTTAACCCCAGGTACTTTTTCATTTTTAGCAATATTTTCTATAACCGGATGAAGCATCTTACATGGTTGACAAAATGAGAGCGCTGAAAAAGTAACACACCAAATATCTTCACTTTGTATTACCTCTTTTTCGTAATTTTGATCTGTAATTTCTTTTAATTCAGCCATACTACTTAGATAATTATTTTATTGTTAAAGTCAACAACACAATTAGTCCTCATTAAATTTTTTAATTTCATCCTGAATAACTTTAATTTCATTTTCAATTTTAGATAGATAATATTTGTTACGTGTGCCTTCAAAAATTTTTAGAAGTTTAGTCGGAAGATAGATGATAAATAATAATGATGAAAATATAGGTTTTTGATAGTATAAACGCCAGTTGGCTTTTTGTTGTAATCTACGCAATCTTTCTAAATTGTTAAAATATTCAAACCATTCCAGACGGCCTTTAAGAATATCTGTAAGGTAAGATTGATATCTTTTAAAATCGTTTTTAAGCACTTTCATATTTCTTCTCTATACTTTCTACAAATTTGTTAATTTCAGCTAAAAAACTTAGTTTTTCCTCGTTGTTTTCATTAGAAAATTTTTCTCTAAAATGATCACACTCAGAATAAAAATCACTGCAAGTTGTCCATTTTTCCTTATTCGTGCTCAAAATTCTTTTTGCAATTCCTCTCTTCACCTCGTTATAAATTGATTTAGGCAAAACCTGAGGGGATTCTTGATATATTATTTTTTTTCCAAAATCGACTAACCTCGAATCTTCAAATTTATCTAAAAGTATAACTTTTTCTTCCCAAGTTGCATTGTGCCACTTCTCCATTTTAATGTTCTCTTTTGAATCAACAAACTTTGAATAAATACTTTCTTCAGGTGTTATGTCGGACTGATCACTTGTATCTTTTTTTTCTTCAGCTATTTCCCTTAAAGCTATAGAAACTTTATTACAAAATTCTTTATTATTTTTTATGAGTTTAGCTCTCTTTAACAATTTTTCTTTTGATAAAGTATTATAAGGTTCGGCTTTACTTCCATAATTTGAATGAAGTAATACAGGAGCTTTGTTTGATCTAATCGTTCTTAAAAATTTTGGTGTTTTTTGCATTTCAATTTTAAGTTCTGTTAATGGCATTTTAAAGTATAGCTCTGGATCAAAACGAAGATCAAAAGATTGTACCCACTTGTACACTGGGTGTAACATATGTTCGTAATGAAGAGGAGCAACTAAATAAAGTTTGCTCTTCCCATAAAAATACTCGTTCAAGGTAAACATAATTTCATCTTTGGCAAATCTTTCAACTTCTTCTCGGCTTCCAGTAAGCATAGATGACTTCCAGGTGACATTTTGTTCTTTATATATCTTTTCTAAAATTAATTTGGTGAGGTTCGCGTCAAAGAGCGCATTATGCGCTCCTTTAGTGTTTATTCCGTTCATTCTTGCTAGAGATTCAAGTTTCATAAGAGCATTTCCTTTTTCATTTAATTCAGTTTTAAAAATTTTATTATTAACTGCAAAGGCGGCTCTAACTATATTAAGTCCGTCTTGTCTTTTGTTCCCATTTGTATTTGTTAAGTAGGGATATCTTAAACCCTTAAAAAATTCTTTACGTAGCATCTCGTCATCAAAATTTATGTTTGAATAACCTAAAAAAATTGCCGGACTCCATTTTTTAAAAACAGCCTCTACTTCTTGTAACATTTGATAATGAGAATAATTTGCTTGAGTTAACATTGAAATACTAGATTGATTTACTAACAAAGCTCCTGCTTGAGGCACCACTCCCTCAGGCAATCTACAACGAATGTTTAGCTTATCCAATTCTTGAAAATTATCATTTAAGAGAATGCCTCCTATTTCAATGATAGTTCCAAAAAAAGTATTTGAAGAATCGGTTTCTATGTCCCAAACTACTATATTCATTTTTTATTTTCAATTTTTTCTATTTCATCAAGATCAAGATTCTTAATTTTTTCCGATCTATTTATGACCTTATCAACGGATATATTAAGTTGTCTAAATTCTTGGGAAATTTTTTCCTGTTTAGAACCAATACTTGAAAATCTTTCTGTTAATCTTTTTACGTCTTCTCCCAAAACTCCAACTTCTTTTTGAAGAAATTTAGCTAATCTGCTGTACTCTCTGTTTTGCATAATTAATTTGTAATTTCTTAAATGAGAGAAAAGAGTATCTGGGGATGCCAAAATAACATTTTTCTCCCTTGCTTTTTTAACAAAGTCTCTCTCACTTTTAACAATTGTTTCATAAACACCTGCTGATCCAATGAACATATAAGCGACAGGTGCTGTTTCTCCTTCAATTATGTACTGGGATACTTCACTAATATGATTTGTAATATCCTGAGCAAAGTCTTTGGCATATTGTTTTTTTTGAGTGTCATCTTTGCTTTCACGCATTTTTTTGTAATTTTCCCAAGAAAATTTTGAGTCAATTGGTATTGATAAATCTGAAGATCCTAATGTTAGTAAACAATCAACTCTGCTTCCATTTTTAAAGGTATATTGAAATTTATAATGTTGTTTAGACATAGTATCTGAAATAAGGTCTTCTAAATATTCCTCACCTAACCTCCCACGCTCAGTTTTATTATTAAAAAGATTTTTAAAATCAATCACCTCGGTGGCTAGTTTGTCCATCTGCTCTTGAGTTTGTTGAACAGTAGAAACACGTTCTTTAATTGCAACAAATTCTTCTTTAAGTGAAGTATTGTGAGTATTAATGTTTTCTAAAATTTTTTCTTTAAGTTCATTAAGATCTTTCTTTCTTTCGCGTTCCAAATCCAAAGAAGATTTGATTTCATCACTATTATTTTGCTTTTGATCAATTTTTTTATAAATTACAAATAAGAAAATTAGTAAAATTATAAAAAATACTATTGTTTCATACCCCATTTAATCTCCATTTTATTCTTGTTTAACTACTATTCAGATGGGTAATGAGGAAAGGTACTACATTACCAACATCTAAATTAGTAGTCGGCCTAAAATAACTCTTATTTTGATGATTTTGATTAGAACAGAAAGAAAGGGATTTAAGAACCTAAACAATCACATCTAAATAAGTAGTTATTGTTAAAAAAGGTTATATATTACTCATATTAACTTGTCAATATTAAAATGAAAAATAAAACTTTAGGAATTTTTCTAGTCTTACTTGGTGTGCTTATGATTTTTGGTGAGCATGAGAAAGCGGAGGTTGTATCGGCAATTCTTATTGGCGTAGGTTCAGGTTTAGTTATTTTTTACAAATAGACAAACTTTTGACATAAGTATCTTAGAAAACGGTAAAATTATTGCCATTTTATTTTACAGTAATCTTATTTGAAACATTTTAACAACAACCTTTAATCAAATTAGATAGTTAAATATTTAATTATGAAAATACTATTTACACTCAGTTTGTTGATTCTTTTAACAAATTGTGCAGGTGGAAACATGTCTAAGGTATATTTTGGTAAAAAATGTACGCAAGCTGACACTAGCCGATTTCAGGAGACGTCTTATGTGTGGTTTGTTAGTTCCGATGCTTTACCTGATTTCAAAAAAAGAATTAACAAGAAAAACTGTCTAAAGAGCTAATAAAATCTCTTTAACATTTTAATTTATGATAATAAGGGGTATTAAATTATCCCTTATTTTCATATGCAAACAATAAAAATCTCCGCACCAGTTAAAATAGTCATATTTACTCTTATGATTTTAAGTTGTATGCCTTCAATGAATTCAATGGAAAAAAAGCCCTATCACCATTTATCAGATGGAACTTTCAGAAATCCTGAAGGGTCACCTAAAAGAAACCCCAATGTAAAATGGTCATATAAAATTTTTAATGAAGAAAAGAAAAAATTAAAAATTGAATTTCCTGAAGATCATGTTGTACTTAGAGAAAAAGTATTAAAAGATTTAGAAAAAAATAGTAATAATGACTACATAGCTTGGATAGGTCATGCAACATTCTTAATAAAGCTTGGAGATACTACAATTATAACTGATCCAGTTTTTTCAAAAAATACAGGGCCTTTAATTTTTGGTCCAAAAAGATATGTGCCGCCAGCTATTAACCTTAAAGAGATACCGCCAGTAAATTTATTTTTATTAACTCATAATCATTATGACCATCAAGATATGTCTACAATTAGAAATTTTCCTTATAAAGACTCAAAAGTCATGCTTCCTTTAAAACTTGGAAAATATTTTAAAAATTATAAGAACGTAAATGAACTTGATTGGTACGAAAATATTCAAGTTACAAATGATTTAAAAGTGACTTTATTGCCTGCTGTTCATTGGTCTAAGCGAAGCTTGTGGGATACAAATAGAACATTATGGGGAAGTTTTTTAATAGAATACAAGGGAAAGAAAATTTTATTTGCTTGTGATACTGGATATGGAAATATTTATAAAGAATTAGGGGAAAAATATGGACCGATCGATATTACATTTATAAATATTGGAGCATATAATTTTTATCCCATTATGCCAGTAAAAGATAAATCAGTTTACCACACTAACCCTGAAGAAGCTCTTCAAATTGCTAAAGATCTCAAAAGTAAAAAAGTTATTGGTATGCACTGGGGAACTGTTGTCTTATCGTTAGAACCGATTATGGAGCCACCAGTAAGATTCAAGAATGGGGCAGAAAAATATGGATTTAAAAAAGAAAACGTTATTACATTTAAAATTGGACAAGTTACAAATCTTGAAGAAATTTCAAATTAATTTGTCTTTTGTTTTTTTATTTCTCTATCTAACAAATTAGTTAGACTATCAACTAAAAAATCAGAAAATTTAAAAATTTCATTACCTTTATATTCATTAGAAATATTTTTTTCAGGATTTGTTTTATCTTCTACTATTATTTCTGAATTAGGATTGTTATCTTTTAAATAAACTAATAGGAGCCAACTATCATCAGAGTCTTCGTCAAATTTTATAAAAATTTCATTACTCTCCCATCTTTTATCTATAACTCTTAATAAAGACATTTTCTTTGGTAACCAACGCCGATTCAACTGAAATACGCAGGATGCCATAGATCTATAGTAGCTCTCCAAAGCAAAAGTAATTTTTTCTCTATCAAAGTTATATTGTCTTTCTTTTTCTAAAAGTTCGGCTCTCGAGTCAGAATCAGTTACTTGAACTCCTAGTTGTTCTATTCTTTCTCTGATCTGCTGGTCTCTTAAGGCAGCATATTTTTGTCTAATCGCATCAATTCTTTCTTGAACGCCAGCATAAGAATCTCTTTCTTGATTAAGAACAAATTTTTCAAGTTTTTGAATTTCGTGAGCCTCACGTTGACGGAACTTTTCAATTTTTTTCTCTAACTTTATACCTTCTAAAAATTTTCTTTGTTTTTCTGCTTGTTCTTTTCTTACAAGAGCCTGTTCTAATCTTATAAATTTATGAAGATCTTTTTTTCTTTCTTTTTCAATTTTAATTTCATCTTTTAATTCTTTTTGTTTAATCTGCAATGCTAATTGTTTCTCTATCTTTTCTCTTTTTGCTATCTCAAACTTTTCTTTTTCCATTTCTTTTATTTTACTTAATTTTCTTCTTTCGTCTTCTTTCTCTTTTATTGCTTTAAATTCATCAATTTTGTCTGCTATACCTTGGAAAAATCCTTGCAAAATTTTATCTAAATCAAATTTAATTTTAAATTTTGGAGTGAGCTTATCTTGAAGTCTTATAATTTTAAGCATTAAGCTTTTTGAATTATAAGAAATCCTTGGTTTTGTGGTCTTCTTTTTTTTTGATTTTTTAAAATTTTTTCTTTTTACTTTTATTTTCTTTCTTGCGAGCCTTCTTTTTTTAAATGAGGCTCTTTTTTTTATAGTTTTTTTTCTAGACTTTGACTTAAGCCTTTTTTTTTTTCTTTTTTTTCTCATATCCAGCTTTATGATAAATAACAGGTTTTAAGAATAAATATAGTCTCTTCGATTACTAGGAATTGCATCAAAGTTCTTCACAAGCTGCAATTGAAAAACAACAAGATCTCTATATTTAAAAGCTGAGCTACAACTGGCTAAATAAAACTCCCAGCACCTAACAAATTTTTCATCAAAAAGGTCTTTAATTTCAGATCTTTTATTCAAAAATCTTGATAACCAGCCTTCCAGAGTTTTATCGTAATGCCTGACTAGAGTCTCTATATCATTTACAATTAGACCTGTTTTTTCTATTGGGGAAATTAGATCGCTTAGTGATGGAACTATTCCTCCTGGAAAAATATATTTTTGAATGAAAGGAGCTGCTGGTTGAGGATAATCAATTGAACCTATGGTATGAACTAATCCTACACCATCATCCTTTAAAAGGTCGTTAATTTTTTTAAAATAAGTCTTATAGAATTTTTTTCCTAGGTGTTCTGCCATCCCTACTGATACGATTCGATCAAATTTTCCTTTGACGTATCTATAATCAATTAAATCAAAGCTAACTTGATTATCTAGATTAAATTCTTTTGATTTTTCTTTACAATATTTTATTTGGTTTTCACTTAATGAAATTCCTAACACTTCACACTCTTTTTGTCTCGCCAGCTCAAAGGCTAAGCCTCCCCAGCCACAACCTATATCTAATATTTTGCTACCCGGTTTAATATTCAATTTTTTAATAATATGATCTAATTTATTTTGTTGCGCTTGTTCTAAGGTGTCATCAGAATTTTTAAAGTAAGCCATGGAGTATTGTCTGTGTTTTTTGTCCAAAAAAATATCGTAGAGTTTTTCTCCCTTATGGCCTCCTACGTCATAATGATGCTGTATGTCCTTTTTTGATTTTAATGGAAGATTATAGTTACTTAAAAATCTCCATAACTGAAATATTTTTTTGATAATATAAGCTGAGGTGGTGATCTCTTTTCTCCCAATATTTTTAAAAGCTAGATCTAAAAATTCTTTTAAAGAAGCATTTTCTATAACTATATCCCCATTCATATATGCTTCTGGAAATGATAAATCAGGATTGACGATTAATTTCCAATTTAGATTTTTTTGCAAAAGTTTTACTGTAATTGGTTTATTTGATTTAGGATTTTTTCCACAGATATATTTCTGACCAGTGTAGTCCACCAATATTATTCCGTCATCCTTAAAAATTTTTGAAAATAATCTAGCAACTAACATATTAGGCCGCCATTCCTTTATTTGGTAAGAAGTCTAAATTTTCTAGTTTAGTCAAAAGCTCCTTTTCTTCAGCATCTGACAACGAAATTAAAGGTGGTAAAAAGTTTTTATATTTTTTATCTGAGCATGACATAAAGAAGTGTAAAGCTGAAATTAAATGGTATTTATCAAATGTTTCTCTTACTGCGATTAACTTTGTATTCATAGATTGTGAAGATTTTTTTTCAAAATCATCAAAAACTTTTCTTGCAATAGAGTGGGTAACATTGGTTACAGCAGAAATACAGCCCGCACAACCAAGTTCCAAACTTTTTACTAATTTTGCCTCTGATCCTGGAAAAATTAAAAAATTTGGTATTTTTAAATTTTCATAAAGATTGTAACTAGAATCCTTAACGCCTATAATATTTTTTGGAAAATCACTAGCAAGCTTCTTAACTAGCTCAGGTTTGAACAAAAAAGAACTTAATTTTTCAAAATTATACAAAATTATTTTACACTTTGGAACTTTGGTAATAATTTCTTTATAAAAATGGTATACTCCTTGATCTGAATTATTTTTATAATAGGCGGGAGGCATAATCAAATAGGTGTCAAATTTATATTCAATTCCATATTTCATCAGATCGATATTTTCTTTAAGGGAATTGCTTCCTGTCCCTATGTAAAATTGATCTCTTAATTTATGATGGGCTATTTTCGATATTAAATCTTTTTTTTCGTTTACTGAAATAAGTTGGCTTTGTCCTGTAGATCCAAAAAAGAAAACGCCATGTAAACCATTTTTAATTATATTTTCTGCGTGATTGATGGTGGAATCCACATCAAGAGACATATCATGCCCTATAACACTTAAACCTGCTGCATATACCCCTCTTTTAATCATATTTTTACCCAATTTTTTTACTAAGTTATAATAATATAAAAAAAAATGAAAGTTTTAGTTATTCAACAAAGAAGCGGGATTGGAGACATGGTTATTCTACTTCCTTACATTCATAGTATTTCAAAAAAATTTAATACACCGGTAAGTATATTAGCTAAAGAAAGTTCAAAAGCAGCAGATTTATTCGCTGAGGATGATCATATCGACGAGGTTATAACGCTCGATAAAGAAAAGGATGGTCTAAAAGGAATTTTTAATTTATCCAAAACTTTAAAAAAAAAAAAGTTTGATAAAGTTTTTATATTAAATAGTTCCATGAGATATAGTTTAGTTGCTAGACTATCAAATATAAAATCTATTTACCAGTATCCATTAAGTCTAATCAAAAAAGACAATATGGTTAATACTGCAAAAGTTTTTACTGAGGGATTAATTGACAAAGAAATATCTACTGAACCAAGATTAAAGGTTCAAGAATCAAAAGAAAATTTTGATAAAAATTTTAAACACATTTGTTTAGGTGTAAGTGCGTCTGGTCCAACTAAAAGATGGGACATTAGAAATTATATAAAACTTTCAAAAGAACTTACAAAAATATGTAAATGTAAATTCTATGTAGCTGTAGGTCCTAATGATCTTGAGTTGATAAAAGAATTTGAAAATTCAGACTTGAATTTTGTTTTTGAGTCATTTGAAAATTTAAGTATTAAGCAAACCCTTAATAAAATTAAACATTGTGACTGTTATATTGGAAATGATACCGGGTTTGCTCATATTTCAGTCGCATTAAAAGTAAAGTCTTTAGTGTTGTTTGTTGACACTCCAATTAAAGTTTATGGAAAATACGCACCATCTTTAATGTCTACTGTAGAGCCTGTTGGCGAAAAAGACAGCACAGTTCATAATACCTCGGGCAAAGATTCTATTTCTTTTGATGAAGTTTTGAATAAATCTAAAAAAATTCTTAATTTAAACTAATTCTTTTAACAATTTTTCTTTAGCTTCATTTACAAGTTTACTAAGTTCCTCTGTGTTCACGTCACGGTTGACATCAGGGTGTATCTTTTTCTGTAATTTTGCAGACGCTTTAATTACATCATTCTTTGAGCAACCCTTTTTAAGTCCTAAAAGTTTATAAGCATCATCAATACTTAATTTAGAAGACCCTTGTTGTTTTCCGAATTGAGTATGAGAAAATTTTCCAGAATTTCTAACAAAGTTTACCAATCTCCATAAATAAATAAGTTGCCAAATTGTAAGTCCTTTTATTTTGAGTCCGGTTAATAAAATTAATAAAAAGGGTAAGGAAAATATAAATTTTCCAGCTACAGATAGTATTATTGCCAATACTATAGACATTAATACTGCTAATCTTTTCAAAAAGTGAGCAATTTTCTTACTACTAGTTTTTGCAAACCAGTTAAGAAACAAATAAATTATGACAAATATGATAGTTCCAAATAAAAGCAAATTCATATAATTTTTCCCTTATGAATATACCAAAATTAAAAAAAATAGAGAGTGTAAAAAAGTATCATAAAAATATTGAACTTAAAGATGAATATAGTTGGGTAGACCAGCCAAATATTTTGGAAGTTCTAAAAGATCCAAATAAATTAAATCCAGAAACAAGAAAATATATTGATCACAATAACAATATAACCAAAAAATATTTCGCTGACGTAAAAGATTTACAAAAGGGACTCTTTAGTGAAATTAAAGGCAAAATCAAATTGGATGATACGTCTCTAAAATTTAAAGATACAAGATATTTTTATTGGGTTAAAACTGAAAAAAATGGAAACTATGGAAAAAAGGTAAGACAAATAATAGATGGTTCTAAACCAGAAGAAATTTTTTGGGATGGTGATTTGGAAAAAAAGAAGTGCAATTCAGAATACTTTAACACCGGATCAGTTTCTGTTTCTCACTCTGACGAATTATTAGCTTATTCGCTAGATACGAAAGGCTCAGAATACTTTACAATACATATAAGAAATTTAGAAACCGACGAGGAATTAAAAGATAAAATTTATAATACAAGTGGAAGTATAACTTGGTCATTGGATAGTAAAAGTTTCTTCTATTCAAAATTAGATAATTTTCATAGACCAAGAAAAATTTTTAAACATGTCATAGGCAGTTCGTCGGACAAGGACAAACTTATTTATGAAGAGAAAGATGAAACATTTACTTGCGGCATAAGTTTGAGTGCAGATGAAAAATATTTCGTAATTAATACCTCTGATCACATAACTGTTGAGGAGTATTTTTTTCCATCAAATCAAGAAGAGATTATCCCGAAACTTTTCAAAAAAAGAAAAAAAGATGTGCGATATTCGATTGATAGTTGGAAAGGTTTTTTTTATATCCATACAAATGAAAATGCTAGAGATTACAAAATTCAAAGGTGCAAAACAGATGACATGAACAACCTAGAAGATTTCATTCCTGCAACAAAAGGAACTATAGTAGGTGGTCTAGAATTTTTAGACAATTATATTTTACGCAGTGAAAAAACTGACGCAAGATTTAAAATTTATGCAAGAAATCTACAAACAAACGTAGAGGAAGAAATCAAAGTTTCTCAAGAAGCCATTGGGATACCAGGAATTGCTCTTTTACAAAAAGACACTAATACCACAAAAATAAGAATTGGTTGGGAGTCTATGAAAACCCCAGGAAGAATTTATGAATATGACATTAAAAAACCTAATGATAAAAAACTAGTCAAGGAAACAGAAATACCTTCAGGACATGATCCTGATAAATATATTGTTGAGCGAATAAATGCCAAATCTCCTCATGATGGAAGAATGATACCAATAAGTTTGGTAAGAAAAAAAGATTCTAAGTTGGACGGAAAGTCAAAAGTTATAATGTATGCTTACGGTGCTTATAAAACCAGCATTGACCCAGGATTTAGCCCTTCAAGATTTTGTTTGATAGATCGTGGCTTCACATATGCAATTGCTCACATTAGAGGCGGGGGAGACTTAGGCGACCACTGGCACACCGAAGCTAAACTAAAAAATAAAAAAAATACTTTTTTGGATTATATTACTTGTGCAAAACATTTAATAAAAGAAAAGTATACTTACGAAGGTGGGATATGTTTTTACGGTGGTTCTGCTGGAGGTCTTACAGGTGGAGCAGTTGCTAACATGGAGCCTAAACTTTTTTTTTCAATGCTATTATTAGTCCCTTTTGTAGATCCTTTAACAACAATGCTTAATAAAAAATTACCTCTAACGCCTGGAGAGTGGATTTTGTGGGGAAATCCTATTAATGATGAAGAAAGCTTTCAAACTATAAGAGATTACTCCCCCTATGAAAATTTAAAAGAAATTGAATATCCTAATATGCTTATTACATCTTCCTTGTTTGACAGTCGAGTTCTGTTTTCGGAACCAGTAAAGTACTTTGCAAGATTAAAGTCTTTAAATAAGGATAATAATGTTCAGTTACTTAAATGCAGGACTGAACCTTCTTCTCATGGAGGGCCTTCGGGAAGGGACAACGCTATAAATGAATTGGCCGAAGAATTTAGTTTTATTTTAAAAACTTCAAAAATTACAAAATAAAATTTTTAAAAACAATTTTTACTAGTATAACCTACTACTATATTGCTAGGATTTATCTCAAATTTTCTTACACATTTAATTTTAAGTTTTTCCGTAACGTAAACATAGTTTCTATTTGAATTGTTTAAAAACTCTATCTTGTCAGGTTTGCCAAAATCTATTTTGAGTTCCATCTCTGTTTTTTTTAACCATTCACTTAGTTTTTTGTCCTCTTTCTCAATATTAGAATCAATTTTTTCTGATACTGTTTGGCAAGAAAATAAGAATGACATTAATAGAAATAAAGCTAATTTTTTTTTCATATTTTTTTCAACTTTCTCTAGAATATATATAAATCTTATAAACAGAAATATTGCCTTATAGTTGTAAAATTTAAAAAAAGTTAAATTTAAAGGGATTTTTGATAAAATATGAGTATTAATTAGGCTCAATTTGGACAAATTTAAACGGAGGAAAAATGTTAGACAAATACTTTCAATACAAAAAACATAAGACAAATTTTAGAACAGAAGTCATCGCTGGTGTAACCACTTTTTTAACTATGGCTTATATAATGTTCCTAAATCCATTTATACTGTCAGGAGAATTTGCGGGTCCCGAAAAAGGTTTTTTTGATTTCGGTGCTGTGTTCACAGCAACAATAGTCGCTGCAGCTTTATCTTGTTTCATTATGGGATTTTACGGAAAAACTTGGCCGATAGGTTTAGCAAGCGGAATGGGCATAAATGCGTTTGTAGCATTCGGTGTTGTAGCTGGTATGGGTTATACTCCACAAGAAGCTTTGGGCGGAGTGTTAGTAGCGGGAGTTCTCTTCTTGGCTATATCATTAACACCTATTAGAGCATGGATAATAAATTCGATTCCAAAAAGTTTAAAGCTGGGTATTGGAGCAGGAATAGGATTATTTTTAGCAATTATTGGTTTAGAAATTATGGGAGTAGTTGCTGACCATCCTGTAACACTTGTCACTCTAGGAGATATTAAAAATCCTCTAGTGATTTTAGGCTGTCTTGCTTTTGTTGCAATGATAGTTCTGGAAAAAATGAAAATTAGAGGAAATATAATAATTGGAATTTTGGTATTTAGCGTAATAGCTTGGGTCACTGGCCTTGCAAAATTTAATGGTTTAGTAAGCAGCCCACCTCCAATGACTTATCTTTTCGCTTTTGATTTAAATGCGGCTTTTACAGCTGGAATGTCGACAGTAATTTTTACATTATTGTTCATTGACTTTTTTGATACTGCTGGAACTTTAACATCAGTAGCGAATGTCGCTGGAAAAGTAGATAAGCAAGGTAAAGTAAAAGATATAGAAAAAGCTATGCTTTCAGACAGCGTTGGTACAGTTGCTGGCGCATTCATGGGTACTACTACAGTAACAAGTTATGTTGAATCAGGAGCAGGTGTTAAAGCCGGCGGAAAAACAGGGATGACATCTTTAGTTATAGGTGTTTTATTTTTATCCTGTCTATTCTTTTCTCCATTAGCAACTAGTTTACCTAAAGAAATTGATGGTGCTGCTCTGGTTTATGTGGCTATTCTCTTTGTTAGAAATATTACAGATATAGAGTGGAACGACATAGCTGAGTCTGGGCCAGCTGTTTTAGCAGCTATAACAATGCCTTTAACGTATTCCATAAGTAATGGAATAGCTTTGGCTTTTATAAGTTACGCTCTAATAAAAATATTTACTGGAAAATTTAATAGCACGCCACCGGCTATATGGGTTGTTGCCCTATTAAGTCTTGGTAGTTTTCTTGTTGCTTAAAAATTAGGTTTAGAAAAGGCTGTCAATTTATTATTGGTAGCCTTTTCAACTTTTATGCTTCTTTCTTAAAGTTTCTATTCTTATTTCTTCATATTTTTCAAATGGTTGTACGATCCAAGGATCATTTGAAAGTTTGACTGCACAATAATCAGGTTCAAAAGTAGATTTCTTTTTTTTCCATAAAATTGCAGTTTTGATATTTTTTATTTTCCCCTTAAGAGGTTTATAGTTTTTTAACCAATCTATACTTCTGTTTAAAGTTACTCCTGTATCAGAAAGATCATCACATAGAAGCAGGTTTCCCCCAAAGTTTTGAACTGTAGAACTCATTTCTCTTGAAAAAATTAACTCTCCCTGTTGATCTTCTATCCCTTTACCTGAATAAGATTCAACGGCTAAGTAAGCGCATTTTAGTTTAAAAACTCTACTTAAAACATCGATAATAGGTGCGCCACCTCGCATAATGCCAATTAAAATATCAGGCTTAAAATTACTATCAGCTATTTGTATTGCAAGTTTTTCAACTGTTGAATTATACTCATCCCAGGATATAAAAAGTTTTTCTGCCATAGAAAAAATTAAATCATTTTAAAGGAGATGTAAATGAAAGCTTATTGGATATCTATATACGAAAAAGTTGCCGAAACAGAAACACAAAAGGAATATGGAAAAAAAGCTACTATAGCTATTCAAAAATATTCAGGAAAATTTCTAGTAAGAGGTGGAAAAAATATTTCTAAAGAAGGATCTATTTCTCCTAGAACAGTTATTGCTGAGTTTCGAAGCTTTGAAGATGCAGTTAAGTGTTACAACTCAAATGAGTATAAGGAAGCTCTAAAAATTTTAAAAGGTAAGGCAATAAGAGATTTGCAAATAGTTGAAGGAATTTAATATTGAACGGGCTCAGTATCTATTGACCTCCAAAGATACCATGTAGCAACAGAGCAGTAAGGTGAAAATTTCCTTTGAATTTTTTTTACAAAACTTTTAGGAGGTAAATACTTCTTTTTATAATTAACAGAGATCGCTCTAAGCAAACCTATATCTTGAACTGGCCAAATGTTTGGTCGATTAAAAAAGAAAAGTAGTGCCATTTCAGCAGACCATCTGCCGATCTGTCTTAGACTAGAGAGATAAACAATTGCTTCTTCATCATTCATTTTTTTTATTAATCCTGGTTTGAAAGATTTATCTTTAATTTTCTCTGCTAAACTTTTTATACCAATAGCTTTCATTCTGCTAAGTCCACATCTTCTCATGTCTGATATTCTTAATTTTAATACATTTTTTGTATTAATTTTTCCTTTACATTTTTTTTCAAATTTCGAAAAGATTGAGTCGGCAGCTTTAATACTGATTTGTTGTGATATAATAGATCTTGTAAGAGAATAAAAAAAATTATTTCTAGAAGTTAAATGCCCTTTAAATTTACTAATTAAATTCAACATAACTTTGTCTTTCGACAAATGCCTCTTTGCCCTTTCCCAATAAACTGGTTTCTTCATGACCTTGGTGAAACAACCTGTTTGTTTAGAGAAGTTTCTCTTCTAAATATAATTAAAGAGCTGATTATTACTAATGAAGCTCCAAATAACATCATAGGTTTTGGTATCTCGTTCCAAATATAAAAGCCAAAAAATAGTGCAAACAACAAAGATAAATATTTTATAGGGGAAACAAGGCTTGCGTCAGCTAGTCGATAAGATTGAGTGAGAAGAAGATTTGCTACGCCACCTGAAAGTCCTAAAACAACAAACAGAAAAAATTCAAATTTAGAAGGCGTTTCCCATCCCATTGGTAAAGTTAACAAGCTTAAAAATAAAACTAAAACGGTAAAGTAAAAGGCAATTAGATAGTTTGGCTCAGTTTTAGATAGTGACCTAATGCTAATAGCAACAAAACTAAATCCAATACAAAAAATTATTGGAAAAATATAGTATAGATTCATTTCTACAAATGCCGGCTGAATAATAAATAACATTCCAATAAAACCTATAAAGACAGCAGACCATCTTTTTACACCCACTTTTTCTGAAAGAAATATAATTGAAAAAATGGTTACAAATATTGGTCCAGCAAATGTAAGAGAAATTACATCTGCTAAAGGTAGATTTCTTAATGCAATGAACAAAGCGATTATAGCGATTGCACCACTGATTGCTCTAAAAGCATGTAAAATTGGCCTTTTAGTTTTATAGAAAGTAAAAATTTTATCTTTAGGAATTAGAAAGAAAATTGGTATGAGACCAAAAAAAAATCTCATAAATAAAAGCTGGGGAACAGGAAAATTATCAAGATACTTTACAAGAATATCCATTGTTGAAAAGCAAACTACACTTCCAACCATATAAAGAACTGCGATTTGAGATCTTGAGAGCAAATTTACCACCTTTCTTTTATTCAAGTATCATATTAGAATTAAAACTTAAATATGCAAACTGCTATAGTAGGAATAGGTTGTTTTTGGGTTGAGTCAAAATTTAAAGATCTTAAGGGCGTGATTTCCACAGAAGTAGGGTATTGTGGAGGTAATACAAATGAAACAAACTACGAAATGGTTTGTAGAGGTAAGTGTGATTCTGCGGAAGTAATTAAAATAAATTTTGACGAAAAAATGTTAGATTATAAAGATCTTTTAAGATTTGTTTTTTCTTCACATGACCCTACAACTTTAAATAGACAGGGGCCTGATGTGGGTCGTCAATATCGGAGTGAAATTTTTTTTATGAATGATGATCAAAAAAAACAGGCTGAAATAGTTCGAAAAGAATTCGATAAAAAATTTAATGGAGGAGTAGTAACTAAAATTTCAAAAGTTTCTAATTATAAAAAAGCTGAAGAATATCATCAAAAATATTATCAAAAAAAAGGAGTGTTGTGAGTTTTGTTAACACCGATTGGTTAGAAAAAAACTTGAATAAAGTTAAAGTTTTTGATGCAACTTGGACTATGAGCAAACGATCTCCGAAAGAGGAATATTTGAAAGAACACATACCTGGTGCGATATTTTTTGATTTAGATGAACATTCCGATAAGGATAACCCGTTACCTCACCAAATGAGTAATTCAGATTACTGGACTAGAATGCTTTGGTCTTTTGGTATTGAAAATAGTGATCAAATTATTTTATACAGCTCAAACTCTGAAATATTTTCAGAGTATAGGTTGTGGTTCAACTTAAAATATTTTGGGCATGATGAAAATAAAATAAAAATACTGGAGGGTGGTTTTTCAAAATGGAAAAAAGAGAATAAACAAATTACTAGCGAACTTCCAAAAATAAAAGAAGTAAAAAACTACAAGGTAAAAGAGAATAAATCTTGGATCATTAAAAAAAATCAAATAGAAGAGAATATAAAAAAAAAGAAATTTATTTTGGTTGACTCAAGGATCAAAGATCGCTTTGAAGGAAAAATAGAAGAACCAAGACCAGGTCTCAAAAGAGGTCATATAGAAAATGCAATTAATATTCCATTTAAAGAATTTGTAAATTTGGAAAATAACACATTAAAAAATGAAGATGAGCTAAAGGAACTTTTTAATCAAAAAAACATTAAAAATAACGATGACGTAGTATTCTACTGTGGTTCTGGCACTAGCTGCGCTGTTAACGCATTTACCTGGAACAAAATAACTGGTAAAAGTCCACAGATATATATGGGCAGCTGGAGTGAATTTGGAAAAAAATGAAAAGATCTAAAAAAGTAACTGTTGGAATAATTTTATTTTTTGTTGTTGTTATAACTGTAATTAGCGCAAGAACCGCTATGGGTGTTTATTTTAAAAAGAAATTTGGAACACGTCCTCCTCCAGGTGTAATTGTTGAAGTTGTTACTGAAAAACAATTTAGTCAAACAATTGAGAGTTACTGCACTGCTATAAGCAGTAAAACTGTTTCTTTTAAAATTAAAAAAAATGAATTATTAGAACCAATTAATATTGGCTCTAAAGTAAAAAAAGGTAATGTTATTGCAAAGTTACAATCTAAGAATATCGTTGCTCCTTTTTCAGGAAAAACAGGAACTAGAGGTATTAGTTCTTCGATACTGGGGACTGATTCAATAATACTTACATTAGATGACTCAAAAAATATTCTTTGTGATCTTCAAATTCCAGAAGTCTTTGCAGCGGTTCTAAAAAAAGGTTTAAAAGTAAATGCAAAATTTTCTGCTTATAAAGGAAAAGAGTATATTGGAATAATCGATTCTGTAACTTCTAGAATTGATGCTCAAACTCGATCAATTTTGGTCAGAGCAAAAATAAAGAATAATAACCTAGAAATACTTCCAGGATCGCTATTGGAAGTTATCGTTAATTATAATCAAGGAAAATCTTTAGGAATTCCAGACACAAGTGTATTGCTCGAGGGTAATAAAGCTTATGTATATAAAATTTCAGAGGAAAATTTAGCAAATAAAACTGAAGTTATTATTGGCTTGAGAAATAAAGGAAATATTGAAGTTATATCAGGACTCAGTGAGGGAGACATCATAGTTGCTGAAGGTTTAAAAAAAGTAAGACCTAGAGGAAAAGTTAACCCGATTAATAAATAATAAAAATGTATATAACTGATGTTAGTATTAGAAGGCCAGTTGTTGCTTGGGTATTTTCGTTAATTTTAGTTGTATTTGGTATATTTGTTTTTTCAAAGTTACCCGTTCGAGAACTTCCAGCTGGTCTCCAGCCCCCCGTAGTTCAAATTAAAGTCGATTATAAATCAGCTTCTGCAGTTATTGTTGACGAAGAAGTTACTCAAGTTATTGAAGAAGTAATAGGTGGAGCTGAAGGAATTAAGAATATTGATTCAAAATCAGAGAATGGGAAAAGTACAATTAATGTAGAATTCGATACTGAAATTGATTTAGACAATGCAGCAAATGATATAAGAGAGAGGGTAGCTAGGATTGTAGACAACTTGCCGACTGAATCAAAGCCGCCTCAAATTTTAAAACAAGCAGCTGGTTTTACCACGACTCTTTGGATAGCTCTATCCTCAAAAACTTGGAGTGACTTAGAATTAGGAGATTATGCAGATAGGTATTTGGTAGATCAATTTTCATCGATTAAAAATGTTGGAAGAATTAGAACTGGAGGATTAAGGGAGCTAAGTGTAAGAGTTTGGATCGATCCTATTAAGCTCGCAGCAAATAATCTAACTATTCAGGAAGTAGAGCAAGCTCTTAGGAGTGAGAATATAAGTCTTCCAGCAGGAAGTTTAGAGTCTACAAATGTGGATTTAACAATAAATCTTAATAAATCTTACGATGATTTAGAAAAATTGAAACAATTACCAGTCAAAAAAAATAAAAATAGCTTGGTCAGACTTTCTGATATTTCAAATATTGAGTTTGGTCCAGTTTCAGAAAAAGCTTTATTTAGAACCCAAAGTAAAAATGCTCTTGATTTAAAAACTGTAGGGATCGGAATATACGCTAGAAGTGGAGCTTCTACTGTTGAACTCTCAAAGGAGATTAATAAAAAGGTTAAAGAAATTAGGAAAAATCTTCCTGAAGGCCTTGAGCTTCAAGTAGCTTTTAATAGAGCAACTTATATTAGTTCTGCAATAAATGAAGTGTATAAAACTTTATTTGTAGCTTTTATTTTAGTAGTAGCAATAATTTATTTATTTTTAGGCAACATTAAAGCTGTCATTGTGCCAGCCATTGCTTTGCCAGTAAGTTTAATTGCAACTTTTTTAGGTATTTATATTTTTGATTTATCAATAAATATTTTTGTTTTGTTAAGCTTTATTTTAGCTATAGGAATAATTACAGATGACTCGGTTATTATGACAGATGCTATATATCGAAGGATAGAAAACGGTGAAAATTCTTTGGTTGCTGCATATAAAGGATCTAAACAAATAACTTTTGCTATAGTAGCTACAACTTTAATTTTAATCGCAGTTTTTTTACCACTTATTTTTATTGAGGGAATAGCTGGAACTTTGTTTAGAGAAACTGCTATAGCTTTATCTTTTGCTATTGTAGTTTCGTCCTTCGTTGCTTTAACACTATCCCCAATGTTGGGAAGTAAATTTTTAAATAAAAAACCAAAAACAAATTATTTTGTGATTAAATTTGACAAGTTTTTTAGAGGTTTTTCTGATTTTTATAGTGAAACACTTAAATATTGGCTAATTAGAAAAAAAACAATCGTTGTTTTCATGTTGGTAATGATTATTGGATCATTTTTGATGTACGACATTACAAAAAAAGAACTTTTACCAACTGAGGACAGAGGTGCTTATTTAGTTATAGGATTTACAGATGAAGGAAGTTCCTTTCAATACACTCAAAATAGAGCTGAGGATGTTGAAAAAAGACTCATACCATTATTAAAATCAGAAGACAGTCCGTATAGAAAATTTTTAATGATTGTTCCAGGTTTTGGTTCTGAAAATAGTTTTCTTATTATCGCACTATTAGATCATTGGAAAAATAGAAGTGAAAATTCACAAAAAATAATGAGACAAGCTATTGGTAAAATTGTTACAGTGCCGCAAACTTTAGCATTTCCAATCTCTCCTCAAGCGATAAGAGTGTCAAATTATAATAAACCTGTTCAAATGGTTATATATGGGAATACATATGATGAGCTTGAATTTCTACAATCAAAGGTAATAGGAAGATTACACAAAAACAAAAACTTATCTAGGATTGAAACTGATTACACTAGAAACAAGCCTGAATTAAAATTAGTTATAAATAAAAATAAAGCTAAGGATTTAAATATATCTACCCAGGATATTGGGGAAACACTGGAAACTTTATATGGAGGAAAGACTGTAACTAAATTTAATAAACTTGGAAAAGAATATCCTTTAATTGTTCAACAATATATAGAAGATAGACGTGATAGAGAAAGCTTAAGTAAAATATTTGTAAGATCAAAAACTACTGGCGGTCTCGTATCTTTAGCAAATTTAGTTGATCTTAAAGAGGAAGGCTCGGCAAATAAATTATCGAGATATAATAGACAAAGAGCTGTAACTATTTCAGCAAATATTAGCGAAGGCTACACGCTAGAAGAAGCTATAAAATATCTTGAAAAAACAATGCTTGAGATAGCTCCGGATAAACAAATAACATGGAAAGGTAAGTCTGAAGAGTTAAAAGAAACTAGTAATGAATTGTACCTAATTTTTGCCTTAGCTCTTCTAACTGCTTTTTTAGTGATGGCGGCAACATTTAATTCATTTGTCCATCCCTTTATTATTATTTTGACAGTACCCCTTGCTGTTTTTGGTGGTCTGACATTTATTCAATTTTTAAATAGTTCAATAAATATTTTTTCACAAATTGCTTTGATTATTTTGATAGGAATTTCTACAAAGAACAGTATCCTGATAGTTGAATATGCTAATCAATTAAGAATAGCAGGAAAAAACATTGAGAGTGCAATTAAGGAATCTTGTAACTTAAGATTTAGGCCTATTATTATGACATCATTAAGTACCATTTTCGCAATGATACCTTTGTGTATTGGAAATATTGGCCCTGGTGCTGGTGAGGGGTCAAGATTAGCCATAGGGGCAACTATATTGGGAGGAATGATGATATCAACCTTTTTTACATTGTATGTAACACCTACAATGTATTTAATTTTAGCAAAAAATACTAAACGAATGGATGCGATTGATATTCAATTAAATAAAGAGCTTAAAAAATAATATACTTATTTTTATCAAGATTCTTTCTACATAGACTAAGCTGTTTTCTATAGTTGTTTGAAATTTTTCTAACTGACTGAGCATATATTATTGCTTTTTTATCTTTTTTATAATTTTTGTAATCACCCCAGCCTAAATAGTACGCTAAGTATAATTTATAAGCATCTTTTTTTGAAATTTTTAAAAGTTTTGAAGTTTTATCGTTATACCAGCCAATAAAATCAACTGAGTCTTTAAATCTTGCTCTCGTAGCTAACTTATTTCCAGTTTCTCTTTTGTATTGTGCCCATGTCCCTTTCACAGCTTGCGAATAGCCAAAGGAACTTGATTTACGCTTATAAGGGATAACTTTAAATAATTTATGACGAGGTGGTTTAGCTAGCCAATTAAAATCGCTTTCCTTTTTTACAAAAGCTAACTGAATATAAACCGGGATACCCCATTTCTCTTCAGTTTTTTTTGTATGTTTGTACCACAAATAACGATCTTCAAAGATTGCACAGCTATTTTTAGTATTTTTAGGAACAGAGGAACAGGCAGCAACAAAGAATAATAAAATTAATAAATAATAATTTGTTTTTCGAATCACTCAAGAAGTATAAATCATTTATATTTTCTTCTCCATTCCCAAGGCATATCAAATTCTCCTTGCCAAATTCCTATCCCGCTTTCTCTTGCACTATTTTGAGAATCTAAATATTTTTTAGAATATTTTTTATAAGCTACCGCATTTCCAGTAACTACCATCATTCCATTAAGAATAATTGTAGATCCTTCCATTCTTCCAGGTGCACTACAAATCGCTACGGGCCTACCATATATATCAAGATCCTTCCAACGACATGTAACTCTTTGTTTCCTTATGAATCTCTTTAGTGCTTCAGTGGAAGTATGTCCACAATTGTATCCTTTATTATTTTTTTTACAAATTTGCTTTTTCTCAGGTGCATCAATACCAAACAATCTAATTCTTATGTTGTTTATTATGAGAGTGTCTCCATCGATAACTTTTGCTTCTCCTTGAACATATGAAGGCCATTCATAGCCCGAATGTGATGGTTCTTTTGCATAAGAAATTTTAGATAATAAAAATAATGTTAATATACTAAATAAAATCAGCCTTAGCTTTTTCATCAAATTCTTTCATTTTTTTTCTGATGTCTTCGTCTGAGATATTGTGACCTTTTAGATCTGCTTGAATTTTTCTAAAAACATCTTCGTCCCCTGCTTCTTGAAAATCTGCTTTGATAACAGACTGAATATATTCTTTTTCCTTTTCAGGATCATATCCAAGTTTTTGGGAGACCCATTGGCCAAGATATTTATTTCTTTTTGCAGCAACTTTGAATTTTAATTCTTCATCATGCGCAAATTTCTTCTCAAAGGACTTTTTTCGTTCGTCAAATTTTTCCATTTTTAAACCTTTTATAAAAAAATATTATAACAATAGCTAATAATGTTCCAAGTAAATTTGCAAAAAGGTCAAGTAATTGAAAAGATCGATTTGGTATAATAAAATGAGATATTTCTAGGAGAATTGACAAAGATAATAATAGAAACAAAGTTTTGCTATAGTTTTTTTCTTTTAGATAAGTGATCAGTCCTAGAGCCGTTAGATAAAAAAAAGCTATTGCATGGTTAATAGAAGTGCCAATAGGGTTCGGTATTAAGTCTGGTTGTTGAGCAAGATTTCCATAAAGAAAGTAGCCTATTAAACTTCCTGGGAATAAGTATAATATTAACAAACTTACTAGAGAAAGATAATATAGATAACGCACTTTAAAGAATTTTATTTCTTTCATTAGATTAACAATTTAATATATTGGCTATATAGATTTCAATTAATATCAGATGAGTAAACTAGTTTTAATAAGACACGGGCAAAGTATTTGGAATTCTGAGAACCGTTTTACTGGATGGGTCGACGTTGACCTGTCCGAAAAAGGTGTCAGAGAGGCTGAAACTGCTGGTTTATTAATAAAAAATGAGAATATTTTATTTGATTTTTATTATACCTCTCTGCTTAAAAGAGCATCTAGAACACTTGAGATAATTTTAGAAAAAATTGGAGAAAAAAGGAAATTTACAAAGGCCTGGGAACTTAATGAAAGACACTATGGAAGCTTAACTGGTTTAAATAAAGATGAAATGCAAAAAAAATTAGGTGAAGAACAATTCAAATTATATAGAAGGTCTTGGGACGTTCCCCCTCCAGAGCTTGATGAAAATTCTGAATTTAGTTCTTATAAGGATCCTTTGTTTAAAGATTTAAAAGCTGATCAAATTCCAAAAACTGAGTCTTTAAAAAATACTTTTGAAAGAGCTGTGCCTTTTTATTTAAATAACATACAACCTCTTCTTAAAAAGAAAAAAAATGTTTTAATAAGTGCTCATGGAAATAGTTTAAGAGCAATTTGTAAAAAAATATTTTCTATCTCGGACAAAAACATAAGCAGTCTAGAGATACCTACTGGGAACCCGATGCTTATAGAAACAGAAAATGGTATTGATATAAAAGAAAAAAAATATTTAGACTCAAATAGAGCTAAAAAAATTTAAATTTCAAAATTTTTATCTTTTAATTGTTCGTAAATTTTTAAATTTGTAGCGTGGAAAAAATTAGCTTCACTTACTAATCCAACGATCTTTTTTTTGTCAATACAATTATCCCAAATTTCATTTATTGAAAAAATATCTTTTTTAGCAATATCAAAAACATCGGGACTTAAAATTTGACACCCCGTAAAAATGAATTTTTTTGATCTCGATAACTCATTTTTTTCATTAATATTGAAATCTCCTTTCAAGTCAGTATCAAAACTTTTTTCTTTTTTGCAAAGTAGTAACGCGCATTTAGCCTTTTTTAATTGAAATTCTTTTTCGAGATTAATAAAATCCTTTAAAAAATCTTTTTGCCAAATGGTATCGCTGTTTAGTACAACAAAACTATTACCTTGAAAAAAACTTAAAACTTTTTTTATTCCTCCTCCAGTATCGAGTAATTTTTTCTCATAAGAAATTTTGATATTAATTCCTCTTTCTTTTTTGAAATCTTCAAACTTATCATGAAGATGATGAGTATTAATTACTATTTCTTCAATACCTATTTTGTTTAAAAAACTTATTGAATAATCAATTAATACTTTAGACCCAATATTCAATAAGGGTTTTGGTTTTTTGTTTGTTAAAGGTAAAAGTCTTTTACCAAAACCAGCACAAAGTATCATCGCTTTTTTAATATTCATTAAATCTTATTTTGTTTCTAATATTTTGATTTACAGCTTCTTTAAGAAGGCGCTTTAATTTTTGAAAAATTTTTCTTTTCATTCTTAATTCTAGTAATTTCCAAGTGTGGGGTAAATACTTTAAGTAATTTGGTTTTTTATCACGTAGATATAACCTACAAAAAATCCCCAATATTTTTAAATTTCTTTGAATAGATAATAGCTCAAAATCATTTAAAATATTATTTATCAAATTATCTTTAAATTTTCTTTTTTTGACATAATAATTAAATATTTTATTCTTGAGTGACAAACTAGTTTTGATCCTTACATCGTCTATTAACGATGAAACATCATATAATGGATTTCCAATAATCATATCCTGAGTATCAATAACTCCTAGAGAATCTTTTTTGATAATTAAATTTGAGACATGAAAATCCCTGTGTACAAGAATGCTATTTTTAAAAAATATTTTCTTATACAAAAAATTTAATTCTTTTTTAATAAGTTTTTTATATTTTTGACTTTTTGCTTTTCCTCTTAAAAGTTTTAAATACCAATCAAAAAACAAATCTGACTCTTTATGTAATTCGCTTAAATCATATTTTTTAAAACTATAATTTTTTTTTGGATAAAGCTTGAGACTTTTTGGAATTTTCATTTTTTGTAGTTTTAAAATAATGTCGATACACTTTTTGTACATCTTAAGCTTATTTTTTGATGTTTTTAGTTTTTTAAACAAAATATTGTCTCCAAAATCCTCAATTTCTATAATCCCCTGTGAAAAATTTTGCTTAATGAGTTTTGGAGTTTTTATTCCTTTAGCATTTAAATATTTATTTACCGCACAATAAACTATTAGATTCCTAAATTTATCTGCCTCAGATTTTACAATAATTGACGTTTTTTTGCCTTTATACAATCTGTAAAATTCTCTAAAAGAAGCATCACTTTTTATTTTTTTAAGCTTAAATATCATTAATTTTAAAACCTTTCCATCCACCAAAACCTTGGGCTTTTATTTTTCTTTCATTTTTTTTTTTTCCACTATAGTAAAATGAAATTTCTAATCTGTCTTTTACGTTTAAATTAATTATTTTTGGCCACTCAATTATTTTAATGCTTTTTTCTGAATCATTAAAAATCCCTAATTCCTTTATTTCTTCACTTTTTTTAATCCTATATAAATCATAATGCATAATTTTGAGTTTACGTATTTTATATTCATATAAAATATTAAAAGTAGGACTTAAAACTTCAGTTTTTTTAATTTTACTTTTTTTTTGAAGTTGATTTATTAAACTTCTTGTAAAAGTTGTTTTTCCAGTTCCTATTTCACCTGTCAAAAACAGGCAATCGTTATATTGAATTTTTTTGATAATTTTTTTTGAAATTTTATCTATTTGGGATAATTTATATTTTAACATTTACTACTTGGCTAGTAGCGATAACTATCCGGTTTGTAAGGACCTTTTGTATCAACGTTAATATAATCAGCTTGATCCTTTGATAATTTGGTAAGTTTAGCACCTACTTTTTCTAAATGAAGCATAGCAACTTTTTCATCTAAATGTTTTGGTAAAACATAAACTTTATTTTCATAATTTTTATAATGCTTCCAAAGTTCTATTTGAGCAATAACCTGATTAGTGAAAGAGGCGCTCATCACAAAGCTTGGGTGTCCAGTTGCGCATCCAAGATTTACCAATCTTCCCTCTGCGAGTAGTATAATTCTTTTTTTACTTGGAAGTTCAATTTCATGGACTTGAGGTTTAATTTCAGTCCACTTGTAGTTTTTTAATGCTTCAACTTCAATTTCATTATCAAAATGTCCAATATTACAAAGTATAGCTCGATCCTTCATTTTTCTCATGTGATCAGCATTAACAATAGATTTATTTCCTGTGGCAGTTACAACTATATCAGCGTTGCTTATAGCTTCATCCATTAAAACTACTTCATACCCTTCCATCGCTGCCTGTAGAGCGCAAATCGGGTCTACTTCGGTTATCATAACTCTTGCACCACCTTGTCTTAATGATGCTGCACTACCTTTTCCAACATCTCCAAAGCCAGCAACAATAGCTGTCTTACCTGATAACATAACATCCGTTGCTCTTTTAATCCCATCCACTAAACTTTCTCTACATCCGTATAAATTATCAAATTTGGACTTTGTTACTGAGTCATTTACATTTATTGCTGGTATTAATAATTTTTTTTCTTTTTCCATTTTTAATAACGATTTTATTCCAGTAGTTGTTTCTTCTGAAACCCCTTTAACCTCTTTCAATAAATTTTTGTATTTTTTATGCATTTCAGCCGTGAGGTCTCCTCCATCATCTAATAACAAGTTTGGTTTCCATTCTGGTTTACCTTCAATTGTTTGTTTTACACACCACCAGTATTCTTCTTCGGTTTCACCTTTCCAAGCAAATACTGGGATTCCTTTCTTTGCAATTGCAGCGGCGGCATGATCTTGAGTAGAAAAAATATTACAAGAAGACCACCTTACCTCGGCCCCTAAATCAATGAGAGTTTCAATTAGAACGGCAGTTTGTATTGTCATATGCAAACAGCCAATTATCTTCGCTCCTTTTAAGGGAAATTTATTTTGATATTCTTTACGCAATGCCATTAGTCCAGGCATTTCTGTTTCAGCAATAGAAATTTCTTTCCTACCAAATTCAGCTAAATTTATATTTTTTACTTTATAATCATTCGACATGATATTTTTTTGTTTTAACAATATAATTAAATCTTATCAAGTAAAGAAGCTACATATATTTTGGAAGCGACACTTCTATCATTGCTCCACTCGTGTTTGTTCTATTAGAGGCTGATATAACGCCATTATGCAACTCTACTATGTTCTTTACTATATTTAATCCAAGACCTGAATGTTCTCCAAAACTTTTTGGTCTATTACTATAAAATCTCTTAAAAATTTTTTGAACAGATTTTTCCTCAAAACCTGGGCCCTCATCTAAAACTATTATTAAATAATTTTCTTTTTTTTCTCTTATCTCAATATCTATTCTGCTTTTGTCTTTACTAAAAGATATGGCGTTATCAAGAAGATTTGCAACTACTTGTTCTAGTCTATTCGCAATACCTAATACATATAAACCTTTTCCATTAACCTTTGTAGATTTGATTTTTATTTCAATGTCTTTATTTTGATTTGTTAAATTATATTTAAATTCCTCAACAACATTATTAATAATAGATATTAAATCTACTTTTTCCATTTTTTCTCGAGATAACGACGCTTCGTCTTTCAATACTTGAGAGTAATCTGTTATTAGCCTTTCTATTCTCTCTACATCGTGACTAATAATATTTAATAATTTTTCTCTTTCTTTTAGATCTTTTGTTTTATCTATTAATTCTGAAGCTCCTTTCAAAGATGCTAGAGGATTTCTTATCTCATGTGCTAAATCTGTTGAAAAAGTTTCAGCTCTATTAGTTCTTTTTTGAAGTTCTGAAGTCATATTTTCAATTGATTTGGTTAATTTACCAATTTCATCTTCTCTAACAAAAAACTTACTTATATCTATAGATGTATCTGCTTTTTCTTTTATAGCTTCAGTATATAAAACTAAAAACTTGATTGGTCTAAGAATATATTTATTGAGAAATAATGAGAATATTAAAATCACCAATCCTACAGCTAGCACTGTTCTTATTATGAAATTTCTTCTCTCTTCTACAGCAATTAAAATATCATTAGCTTGCTCTGTGACAATTATATACCCTGAATAATCTGAATTAAGCTGCACCTTTTCCAAAGTACTAACAAAAAAATTATTTTTTATTTTATTTTCGAGAACTACAGGTTTGTCTTGATATTTCGTAAATATATCTTTTCCAAAAAAAGATTTATCATCAATATCTAAAGTTTTTTCTTTTTTACCATCTTTTATTAAATTTTGATTTCCTACCTCTCCTATTTTCTCTTCAATTATAAACTCTGATTTTGAAAAAACACTTTTATCTAAATCTAATGTATTAGTATCTCCTATTAAATCACCTTCCAAACTATAAAATTGTACTCTATCCAAACCTTGAAAAAGAAACCTGGTTGAGAGTAAAAATTTTTGTATGCTCTGATTGTTAAATTTTATATTTAAGCGATTTAAGTGGTCTTTAGTATTATTTATTATAATTACATGATTAGCTATCCTCTGTTTAACTAGATTTGGTTGAATTGCATTCAAATATATTATTGTGAATAATCCTAATATTGAAAAAACTAAAAGATTAAATAATAAAAATTTTTTAAGTATTGAAGCTGATTTTTTTCTCATCAACTAACGTTCCATCTGTATCCACTACCATATCTCGTTTCGATGGCTGAAAATTTATCGTCAACTCTTTTGAATTTTTTTCTTATTCTTTTAACATGACTATCAATAGTTCTATCTTCTATTTCGCTATTTTCCTTGTAGGCAATATCCATTAACATCGCTCTTTCTTTAATTACCCCTGGCCGCTTTGCAAGCTCTTTAACAATTAAAAATTCAGTAGTTGTTAATTTGTCAGGTAGAGCTTTTCCATTCCATTCACATTCTAGTTGGGATGGATCTAGCTTAAGCTTACCATGAACAATTAAATTTTTAGAGTCGTCTGTAATTTCAGTTTTTTTTCTTAACTGTACTCTAATTCTTTCAATTAAAACTTTCATAGAAAAACCGCCTGATTTTTTTACAAAATCATCTGCTCCAAGTTTTAATCCCAAGAGTTCATCAACCTCTTCATCTTTTGAAGTTAAAAATATAATTGGTATTGACATTTTTTTTCTTATTCGTTTAAGTAATTCTTCACCATCCATACGAGGCATTTTAATATCTATAACAGCTAGGTCTGGAGGATTTCTTGTTAAACCATTAAGTGCACTTTCTCCATCAATATAAGTCTGAACCTTAAAACCTTCTCTTTCCAATGCTATACTAATACCGGTGAGAATATTTCGATCATCATCAACAAGCGCTATAGTTTGAGACATAATGTATTCTAATAATTATAATTAAATTGTCAAAATTTAGACCTTATTGTATCAAATTAGTGAGCTTCACCCCAGTTATAACCAGAGTTTATATTAACTTCTAGGGGTATAGAAAATATGTGTTGATCAGACTTAGTAACTGATGTCATTAATTCCTTTATTTTCTGTTCTACGTATTTTTTATCTTTTTCATAACACTCAAAAATAAGTTCGTCATGTATTTGGAGAAGCATATTAGTTTTAAATTTTTCATCTGAATTTATTTTTTCATCTATTTTTATCATAGCCAACCTTATTAAATCAGCTGCCGAACCTTGTATTGGAGCATTGATAGCTGCTCTTTCTTGAAAACTTCTTACTCTGAAATTTTTATCATTTATGCCTTTTAGATGAATTCTTCTTCCAAAAATATTGTTTACATAACCCAATCTTCTACAAGATGAAATCGTAGAATTCATATAAGTTTTAATCTCCGGAAATTTTTTAAAGTATGAATTTATAAAATTCAAAGCTTCATCGTTTGTAACAGATATTTGTTTTGCTAAACCATATTGTGTAATACCGTAAATTATACCAAAGTTAATCGCTTTCGCTTTTCTTCTTAAATCTTCATTTACCTTTTTTTGAGGTACGTCAAAAACTTGGCTTGCAGTAAGACTATGTATGTCTTCGTTGTTTTTAAATGCTTTCTTAAGTTCTTTAACATCTGCCATGTCTGCTAAAATTCTCATTTCTATTTGATTATAATCTGCTGAGATTAAAACTTTACTTTTTTCTGCAATAAATGCTTTTCTAATTTGTTTGCCGTCCTCAGACTTTATTGGAATGTTTTGTAAATTTGGATCACTTGATGCTAGCCTACCAGTATTAGTAGCTGCTAATAAAAAAGATGTATGAACCCTTCTAGTTTTTTTATTGATATGCTCTTGTAAAGCGTCAGTGTAAGTATTTTTTAGTTTTGAAAGTTGACGCCAATCAAGTATTAGATTTGGAAATTTATGTCCTTTGAAAGCCAAATCTTCAAGTACTTTGGCAGCTGTAGCTAATCCACCTTTTTTAGTTTTTTTCAGCTTAGCTATTTTAAGCTCATTATAAATAATTTCCCCGATTTGTTTTGGTGACCCAATATTAAATTGCTTACCAGCCAAATCATAGATTTCTTTTTCAATTTTTTTTATCTTACTCTCAAATTTTTTTGATAAATCTTTGAGATACTTTTCATCTACCAAAATACCTTTATTTTCTAATTTTGATAATAACTTAATCATAGGTTTTTCAAAAAATTCATAAACTTTGTTTAATTTTTCATCATCAAGTCTTCTTTTTAAATATTTAAAAATTCTTAAAGTTACATCAGCGTCTTCTCCAGCATATTTTGTTGCGTCTTCTAAACTTACCTCAGTGAAATTTATTTTATCTTTTCCTGATCCAGTCAAATCTTTGTAAGAAATTGTTTTATGATTTAAGTGAATTTCACTGAGAGTATCTAAATTATGTCTGTTTATACCTGCATCTAAGGTGTATGACATAAGCATAGTGTCTTCGAGTGGTTCTATATCGATTCCGTTTCTTTTCAAAATGGTATAATCAAATTTGATATTCTGTCCCACTTTTTTTATACTTTTATCTTCTAAAATTGGTTTTATTGTTTTTAATACAATTTCTTTACTTAACTCTGATTTTGTTTTGTGTTTTAAAGGTATGTAGCAAGCTTTGTTAGCTTCATAACTAAAAGAAACGCCTACTAAATCTGCTTCCAAGGGGTTTAGTGATGAAGTTTCTGTATCTATAGAAATTACAGAATTCTCATTTAATTTTTTAACCCAAAAATCTAATTGTTTTTTGTTTAAAATACATTCATATTTTTTAACATCAATTTTTTCATTTTCTTCTTTATTCTTCAATTTGCTAGTGTTTTTCAAATCAATTTCACCGTAAAAACTAATAGCCTGACTTAAAAGCCTATTAAATTCCATGTCTTTAAGAAAATTATAAAGTTTATTTTTATCTATGTTCTTTAAGATAAAACTCTCAAGCTTTTCTTTGATTGGAACATCTTTTTTAAGAGTAACCAATTTTTTACTTAAAATAGCTTTTTCTTGATTATTTATTAATGATTCTTTTCGTTTTTTTTGTTTTATTTGATTAGCGTTTTTTAAAACTTGATCTAAAGTTTTATATTTATTAATTAACTCAGCAGCAGTTTTGGGCCCGATGCCGGGTACTCCAGGCACATTGTCTGATGAATCTCCTATTAAAGACTGAACATCAATTACTTGATCTGGTTTAACTCCAAATTTTTCAAAAACTTCTTTTTCGCCTAAAACTTTATTTTTCATTGGATCATAAAGCCTTACTTTGTCAGAAACTAATTGCATCAAATCTTTGTCTGAAGAAATGATTGTTACTTTTCCTCCTTCCTCAATAATTTTCTTAGAATAAGTTGCAATCAAATCATCTGCTTCATAATTAATTAATTCTACTGAAGGTAAATTAAATGCTTTAACTGATTTTCTTATATATTCAAATTGAGGTATTAGATCCTCAGGCGCGTCAGATCTGTTCGCTTTATAGTCAGAATAAATTTCATTTCTAAAATTTTTTCTTGCAGAGTCAAATATTACTGCAAAGTGAGTGGGTTTTTCTAAATTATCTCTTGATTTAGAATCTTCCAATAATTTAAATAACATACTACAAAAACCACTTACT
>MDTB01101811.1_pt1 | contig 33772 bp, 29 predicted proteins | sample 811161 | NCBI WGS metagenome assembly MDTB01 (sample SAMN05326650, study PRJNA326480) | marine metagenome | isolation source: seawater | place: Mediterranean Sea | collected 2009 | reverse complement strand
GCAGATCTTGGTGTTTTGAGTTTACACAATAATATTTCACTTTCTCTAGGTAACAAGTTAAGTATGTTTTTACAATCCTTATCTGACATCATTCCGATTATAATTTTACTATAATCACTGTCATAAGAAAGGAGGTGTTCAATTGCCTGAGGATTGTGTGCGCAGTCTAACAGAAACGAATTAGCTTTTTCCAATCTACCAGGAATACTTATTTTTTCATCAAAATATTCTAATTTTAAGGCCTTCATCGATAATTTTACCCATTCTTGAATAGAATTTCCATGGTAAATGATTTTACACTTAGGTATGTAATTTTGATATTCATCTTTCCATCCCGTTATGACAATACTTTCATCTCTAACAATTTTAGCTTTTGTATCTGCAATACTATCTAAGTTGTCTCCTAAATATTCAACATGGTCTATTCCAAGAGTAGTTAATATTGCAATTTTGGCATTTCCTATATTCACAGCATCCCATTCGCCCCCTAAGCCTATTTCCATAATTGCATATTTTAATTTTTTGTTATAGAAATATAGATATGATAGGGCAGTCAAAATCTCAAAATAAGTTGCTTCAATTTTACTTTCTATGACTATTTTTTTTATTTCCATCATCAGAATTGTAAAATCTTTAATATTGATTTTTTCCTTTCCTATTCGAATTCTCTCTCTTACACTATGTATGTGTGGTGACGTAAAACAGCCAACCTCGATACCATTTTTTGAAAAATTGTTCTCTAGATTAAAACAAGTACTTCCTTTAGCATTGGTTCCACCTACAATAATCAAATTTATGTCATTTTGGGGATTTCCAAGAAGGTTCATTAATTTTTCTATACGTTCAAGACCCGGAATGATCTTATTTTCGTTTAATGAGTTCAACCAGTCAATCATTTGGAAGTATTCTTTTTGTGCAGGACACATATATAAAAGATTATTCTATTGATTCCCACTCGACAGTATCTGGCGTTAGTATCCCTTGATCATTCAGAATGTTTCTAAAAGTATCTGGCGATACGGTTGCAATCTCGGCACCTTTTGTTAGAGTTGCCTTTCCTTTTTTATACATTTCAACTGCTGAAGCGTGCCTCAGGTGATTCTTCTTTTCAATCAAAAATCGCAAGGCTTCCTTCACTACGTCAGAACGGCTGCTAAAGTGGCCAGAATCGACGAGAGCTTCTATCTGTGAAACTAGTATGGGGGGTAGGGAATAAGAGCTACTCATATATTAATAATTAGCAACTATTATTAATAATTATTCACTAAGCTTTATAACCTGCGCTCTGGTGAAAACAATAGGTATAGCAATGAGCTTGAACTATAACAAACAGCTTGTAAACACACTGGCTTTCGTGCTTTTGTGTGTGGGTTTTCTTCTGATCTCAGGTAATGCATCAGCCGATGCTTACGACCATAAGATGACAGTCAGTCCGTCTACACAGAGCGGAGATCCTGAAGAACAATTACAATATACAATAACTATTGAGAATACTGGAGACAATGATGACACATATGACATGACAGTCACCAACTCTACTATTCCAACCGGTTATACTGCATTTATCTTGCCATCTAGTCTTTCAGTGGAGGAAGACGAAAGTGGGACTGCAACACTTTTCGTAAAGATTGCAAATAGAACAACAAGCACTGCAGAAGGTGGAGATACTGCTCAAATTAGTTTTAAGTCTACATCACAAAATGCAGATCTTGGCGGTAAATCCAAAACTCAAACAGCTTCTTTGACCGTTAACAACGTGTATGGAACAACTCTTACTCCAAGTGTTGGTGAACAAACAGTTAATCCAAATGAAAATGTGAAATTTCAAGTTTCAGTTAAAAATTCAGGTGGTAACACCGAAGACAGTGTAACAATTTCCTTTTCAGCAAATGGAGTTGATTCATGGGATATTACACCACAGCCTTCTACCCTAACTCTTGACATCGATGAAATTGGTTACTTCAATCTTTCAGTTACTCCTGATATTGAAGCAACAGCAGGTTTGAAAAGTATTTCTATTATTTCTACTTCCGAAGATGGTCAAACTGTAGCTTCAACTTCAGTTACCGTTAAAGTTAATCAACTTCCAGCACTTCAGGTAGATAAAGTAGGCTCAAGTTCGAAGGATGTTGAGGCAGGTAAGAGAGTTTATTATTCATTTGAAGTAATCAATAAAGGTAATGCAGTGGATACGTTTAATCTTGCAGTAGACACTTCTTCTCTTCCAGAGGGTTGGGATGCTTCTTTAGATCAAGACAAGATTAGTAATCTTGGAGTGGATGATAACATAACATTAACAGATGTTCTTGTGGTAAAAGCTCCAGATAATGCAGCAGCAGAATCTGAAACTAGTATAATTGTTACGATATCATCAGATTTTAATTCGTCTGTAAATTCAACATATACTTCTAGGTCTACAGTTTTACAAAAATTCGAGCCTAAAATATCAATTGTTGGCGAAGATACTATGTCTGGAAAGCCAGAAGAGCAAGTAAATTTCACAATTAAAATTGCAAATGATGGTAATGGTGAAGATGAGATTTCATTGACATTGATGGGTGGCAATTCTAGCTGGGGTCAGCTTGGAGATTCTGCCTTTACACTTTCGGCAGGAACAAATGCTACAACGACTCTCAGAGTAACGCCTCCTAAGGATACAGAGGCTAAGAATGGTTATATTTTGATAGTTAAAGCTACTTCAGAAGATGACACAACTTCAGCTTCTCGAAATACATTCATAAACGTCGAGCAAATTTTTGAGGTTTCAGTTCAAGTTTCAGGAGACAGTTCTAAGAAAGGAGATCCCGGAGATGAGTTGACTTATGCAATTACAGTTAAGAACAAAGGTAATGGTGAAGACACAGTATCTTTATCTTTAGAAGGAGATAAAGCATCTTGGGGTTCAGTAATTGACGAGGTAGAGTTAACTAGTGGAGAATCAACTTCAGTTAATTTGACAGTCAATATTGATGACGATGCAACAGTCGGAGATAATGATATTGTTGTAAGAGGGACGTCTGAAGACAATCCTAGTGCAAATGATACAGGTACTGTTAAAGTTACTGTAAACAAGCAGTTCAAAGTTGATGTTGTGGTTTCATCTAAAAGTGGAGATCCAGGTTCGACAATAACTTATCCTGTCAGAGTTCAAAATGAAGGTACAGGCGTTGATACTTTTTCAGTTACAATTGATGATTATCCTGAAGGCTGGTCAGTAGATCCTGTATCGTTCCAAGTTGAAGATATAGAAGCCGGAGGGGAACAAGTGGTAAATCTAAATGTATCTATACGTTCAGGTGAAGACAACAAGGCTTTTTCTATTAATTTAACAGCTTCCTCTGATGAAGCTCGTAAAGAGAATCCTCCAAAATATGTAAACACAACAGTAAGCATAATTACGATTGTTAATCAGGAATACTGGATTGAACTTGATTTAGATGATCCAGGAGATATAAATGTTGCAGCAACAGTGGGAATTCCAACTTCGGTTGATTTTGACGTTGTAAACAAAGGTACTGGTGAAGATGTTGTATCACTTACTGCGACGGCTCCAGATGGTTGGACATCCGTATCATTTAGTAGTAATTATGTAAGCGTAGAAGAGGGAGGCCAAGAGGAGGTTTCTTTATTTATTACAGTTCCTGAGGACACGGCAGATCAAGTATATGATATAGTTGTAACTGGAGTGTCTGATTGTGATACTTGTGATGAGGAAGGCGCTCGATCTAATTATGCTATAACATTCAAAGTTGATGTTACATTATCAAGAGGTGTTGAGATTAGTGCTGATGTTATTCAGGTATCAAAATTACCAGGATCTGTAGCAAATTTCACAGTTGATTTGAAAAATGCAGGAGATGGTTCAGATACAATATTATTGTCCATTTTGGATGATGATTTATCCTGGGCTTCCTTGAACAGGACTCAAGTTTCGTTAGATAAGGAAGGTACAGGATCAGTTGTAGTTTCTGTTAGCTTGCCTACTTATGATTTAAATAATTTGACAAATCAGGAAAGAACTGCACTACAAGGTAATAGTTATGAAATTACCATTAAGGCTAAATCTGCAGGTGATTTATCCGTCAGTCAAAATGTGGATTTAACAACAAATATAGGTCAAATCTATGGTGCACAAATTGAAGTTATTGGAGATAAGAGTGTAACTTCTTATCCTTCGACAGAGACAGATGATTCAGAGCGTACTGAAAAGTTTACTTTCAAATTGACAAACACAGGAAATAAGCAAGATACAATTGATGAAAACATAATTGCAACAACTTACCCAGATGAGTGGGACGTTACTTTGTATCAATCATCATCATGTACATCATCCTTTAGCGGCAGTATTGGCGCAGGTCAATCTAAGTATCTTTATCTATGTGCAATACCTGATCAAGATTCCGATATAGGAAATTATACAATTTTAACAGAATTCTCACCAAATGGCGGCAGTGAACCTGCAGAAACAGTTTCTGTTACTTTAGAAGTGGCTTCGCCAAAGAGGGATTTGGAAGCTACAGCTATCGATAGCTCTAAGGAAATTTATCCTGAATACGAGGGATCTACAACTCAGAATAGTGTAAAATTCAAAGTTAAATTAGACAACACAGGGTCAAATTTGGATAAATTTATACCTGAGGTGGAGAGCAGTCTTGAAGACGATTGGTCTGTTACATTCTGGCAGGACAGTTCAAAAACTCAAACTTGGCCAACTAGTGGTGTTGAAATTGAAGATGGAGAACTAGATGATCTTTGGGTGTTTGTAGAAGTTAATGATGAAGCAGATGAAGGTAATGAGACTATAGAAATCTCAATACGTGACGAAGAGGATGATCCTAATGCACGTGCAGAAATCAGTTTAACCGTTATTGTTCAAAGGCCAGAGATAACAATTTCTGCTTCAAAAATCTCCTTAGAGATTGATGGTGAAATAGGAAATGCTTCAACAGTTAAAGAGGAAGATACTCTTGTTATTTTAGTTGATGTAGAAAATACAGGAACTGCAGATGCAGATGATGTGCGAATCGAAGTTTTCTATTATCCAAAGAAATCACCAGAAACACAAAATGAAATTGATAATTTATTGATTGCAGGTTTTGAACTTGATGAAGGTAAGAATACATACGTCAAGACATTGTATGACAAGACGACAAATATCAAATCTCAGAATATGAAATCAATAGCTTCAGACGATTGGCTGATTGAGGGTGGAGAATGGTATGTAGAAGCCCGTGCTGATTATGATGAAGATAATGATAATGGTGAAATCTTAGAGCCAAATGAGAATAATAATGATGCACGATATTCAGAGTTATTGAGAGTTAAACCAGATTTAATTATTGATACTATGAGAGTAGATAGCAAATACAGTGGAGAATCTGCTCAAACACCTAATATTGATGATATTGTGACCTTTACAGTTACTGTAAGTAATACCGGAGCTGCAGACGTTAAAGGAGCTCGTTTGTATATTACTGCAGATAGTAGTGAAGATAACGAAATATTGAAAGACCGTACAAACAAGGACCATGTTGAGTTCGATGTTGACGCCGGTGAAACAACAGATGTTAGATTCCGTTGGAAAGCAACTGAAGAAGAATGGAGTTCATTTAGAGCTGAAATTAACCCAGTTTGTGAAGATTACAACATTCAAGACTTTGAGTGTGAGTCAGATGGAGATGGATTTGCAGCTGAAACTGATCGCATGTTTGACGAGTTAGGACGTTATGCAGATAATGAATATCCACGTACAGGCGTATTCGAGCAAAATGAGGTAGAAGTTAAGTTCGAGACTTTACCAGATTTCAGAATTAAAAAGGTCGCTATGGATCCCCGTGATCCAGAAGTAGGAGAGAGTGTTGAAATCACAGTTACCGTAGAAAATATAGGTAACGCAGATTGGCAAATTAGTTCTAAACCATTAACAGTTAAGTTTGAAGATGGAACAGGTAATGAATGGACTAGTTCAGTTGGTGAATCAATTAATCAAGCAGATACTACTGAAGTAAAATTCACCTGGAAGGTTCCAGATGAAGACAATAAGGATGAGCTTACTTTAACTTGGACAATTGAAGCCGGAACAGGTAGTTTTGAAATTAAGCAATGTAACACTTGCGATGAATTTACTCTAGGTGGTGGTACAGATAATGATGAATATAATCAAGATCTGGAACTAGTGCTACCAGCAGTTCTTGGTGAGATTGAATTCATTAATACTTTAACTGAAAGAGAATTAGTTAAAGGAGTACCATTATTGTGGCCAGTAGCAATACTTGTAGGTGGCCTTGTTCTTGGAATGGTAGCAATACCTATTTTGAGAAGAAGAGGTGGCAGTTCTTCATCATCAGATTCAGAAGAGTCAGATGAAGGCGAATCGAATGAAGATTCAGGTTCTGAAGAAGCAGCAGTTCCTTCTAAGATAGGTGTAGTCATAGTTTCTACAGTTGATGGTAAGACTGCAAATGTGAAGGTTCCTTCTAACATGCCAGTTAATAAATTGTTACAAAATTGCATTGAGAAATTCCAATTACCTCATGCTAATTTTGCAGTAATGCTCAACGGTGCGCCGGTAGACGTTAATTTGTCTTTAGCAGATGCTGGCTTGACCGATAGTTGCCAAATAGATTTAGTCCCCCTTGAATAGTAAGGCATAATGCTTGATGCGTTAGTAGTAGGGGCCGGGCCTAGTGGTTCTAGAACTGCTTGGAATCTTTCAAAAGCAGGCTATGAAACAGCCTTGATTGACAGAGTAGAAGTTATTGGAGAACCCTGTCAGTGTGCTGGTTTAATTACTCCTCGAACGTTTGATTATCTTGGCTATAAGCGACCAATTTTGCAAGAAATGGATGGAGCTAGATTGTGGGGTCCAAATGAATCCTATTTGGATTTCCAAGCCTCAGAAACAAAAGCTTTGGTTATAGACAGGCCAGATTTAGATAGGTCTATTGCAAATAAAGCTGCAGACTCAGGTTCTCAATTGCTAAGTGGTCACACTTATCTAGGTCATGAGAAAATAGAGGGCGGAATTAAGGCTAAAATTAAGAATAAAGATGGTAAATTTGAGATAAAAGCAAAGTTACTGGTCGGTTCAGATGGTCCTTTATCGAGGGTAGCAAAAAATGCAGGAATAAGAAGTAGTAGAGAAGTTCTCACAGCTTTTGGAGCAGATGTGGAAGGTTACCAAGGCAAAGAAAGTCATGTTGATCTTTTTGTAGGTTCAGACCTTGCCCCACGTTTTTTTGGCTGGGGAATACCTACAGGCCCTAATGAAGGCCGAATCGGTTTGGCTACAACTTTACCTCATAGGCCGATGTCTTTTTTCCGTAATTATTTCAAAAAGGGAGCGCCCTCCAAGTTACTTGGTGGGGCTAAAGTAGTAAATCTAATTAGTGGAATGATTCCATTTGGAACTGCAAACCCTAGTTATACTGATAATGTAATTCTAACAGGTGATGCTGCAGGTATGGCAAAACCTACCTCTGGAGGAGGAATATATTCAGGTTTAATCTCTGCAGACGCAGCTTTTGAAATTGCAGATAAGGCCTTCGAAAGCGAACGCTTAGATTCACAGACTTTAAGTCCTTATCAAGGATTACTAAAGCAAAGAATTGGAGGGGAATTATCTAAAGGATATCATCTTAGGAAAGCGTTTTTGAGTTTAAATGATGAGCAGCTCTCTGAGATAATAACAATGCTGGGAGAACCAAAGGTCAAAAGAGCAATAGAAAAAACAGGGGATTTAGACTACGCTTCTTTAGCTGCCTTTTCTGTACTTAAAGCGCAACCTAAGTTCATTAAATTTGCCCCTTTGCTTCTGAAGCCATTTATTTAATTCAGGATAGTTACCTTCCTCTTCAAGATAGAAAATAACAGATAATCCGGCGAATACTATTGTTAGTGAAACAAGGATGTATAGTGGCCATTTTGGGATTGGTTTTTTAACTCCAAAAGAAGAATCAGGTATAATTCCATCAACGCCTAAAATATCTAAGTTTATGTTTCCGGGAGAGTCTGCAGTCACATTAGAAGTGGCTTCTTCCCATAGATCCATATTCCAATGACCTCTGGATTGCATCAATCTAGATGTACCGTTATAATCAAAGCTCATCGAAAATCTAACAAAATAAGTTCCTTCTCTCGTGTCTTCATCTGAAACTATCTTAAATTTAAGAGTGAATGTTTCATTTGCTTGAATTGTAGCTAGACTGAAAGTGGCTTGTTCAACTTTATCGTTACTTTCACAAGTTTCCTCTGAATTTATTGTTAAGCATTTATTACTAATGTATGGACGCTCACTGGTAGGTATGTTTTCAAATGCTTCACTTTCATCAATATCAGCTCTATGGTAAATTTCAGAGGTAATACTCACATTTCCTAATTGATATTCATATCTGTTATGTACATCTAAGATGAAATTATCTTCGTCACCAGGTTCTAATTGAGGCGTTACGAAATTGTGAAAATTAGGGATGTTTCCAGGATGACTTACGTACGTATCAATCTCACTTTTAACAAGTGGTTGAGAGACCAAAGCAAACAATAAAATAAGTCCTAAAATGTGCCTCATTATTATGTCAATTAAAGCTCCCTTTAAAACCAGTTTCACTGAATAAGAGGTATGTATTGTATTTATATGGCCATTCTTTTAGAATATTATGCGTATATTTAGCATATTAAGCGCTATTTTTCTTGGAATAATCATTTTTTTGACAATCAATGCAGGTGCTGAGAGTTGTCAATATGAAAATTTTACAGTTGAAAAAGAGCAAGATTTAATTTTTGAAAATGAAGATATTTGGCTTTGTGGAGATATTTTAATTGATGGACATTTAGTAATTAAAGATTCCAATTTAAATGTCAACAGAACTTTAGATTTAACTACTTCAGAGATTAGAATAAATCCAGGAGGTCAATTAGACATAATTAATACTACAATAACAACTAGCAGGTATACATTAAGCGATAACATTAGTACCGCTATATCTCCGTTTACTCTAGTTTCAGATGCGGGAAATTTATCGATTTATGATTCGACTATCTACTATGGCATGATTTGGTTAGTTGGAGGAAATGCAGATATTACTGGTTTAGCTTTAGATGGTTTTAGTATGATTAACTATGGTATTTTTTCGGAAGATACTAATCTAACTGCTTCAGGAGTCAATATACGTAATTATACGCTGGGACTGAGGTCAATAGGATCAGAACCTGAGTTAGAATCGATATATTATTACAATTGTAGTACACGCATGACACAAGAATGGTGGATTACTTTTTCAGCTTTGGAATCTTCAACAAACCTGCCTATTGAAGGATTTCAAGTAAGACAGTGGAATGGTGAAATACTTGTAGGGTCTTGGAATTGGGCAAAGCAGTATGAGATAGATGGTGATGGACAAATAAGAGATCACCAATCTAGATTTACGTTTTACTTGAATCTCGGTTTCGGATACGTGGAAAAGTCTTGGGAGGGCTATGTAACTAATAACACACACTTAGTTGAATACTTTGATTTAAACCATTCAAATGTAAAGTTTCAATCAGGCCTTATTTTTGTTAATGAAATGGAGTATGTGATAGGTGAAAAAGCACCCAAGTACTCTAACGTTAACTTTAGTTTTTCCATACTTAATCCTACAGATATTAATTTCAATAATTTGTATGTAAATCTCTTAATTAATACAGAAATTACTTCCTCAAGGACGAGCATACCACTTTATTCAAACGCTTTGCAAATTGCTAATGTATCTTGGGTTGCATCTCTTGAAGGGCCACTTTCACTATCTGTTGAATCAGTTGTTGTTGATTATAGTGACAATTCAACCGATGATTACACTATATCTTTGAACAGATTCATAGAGATTGAATCTGTAGATAATTTCTCAAAGTCAGACGGTTCTTGGCTTGGTTTGTTTGCTATTTTTGCGATAATGAGTTTATGCAGTTACATAATTTACAATGGAATGGAAGATGAAGTACCTGGCTCACCTAAATCTGATGATAAAATCAATACGACTGAAGAGGTTAGTGAAGATGAAGACAAAAGGGAACTGGCTATTCCTGACGAGGCTTCAGAAGAAGATTAATTAATTTGAGTGACATAATTTTGGGTATTGAATCTACAGCACATACGGCAGGTGTTGGAATCATCACCTCAGAGGGAAAAATCCTTTCGAATCAAAGATCGGTTTACATTCCAGACGAAGGTGAAGGCATACATCCGAGAGAGGCAGCTAACCACCATGTAGAAAAATTCCCAGAATTGTTTAAGAAGGCTTTTGAAGAATCAAAATTGTCACCAAGTGATATTACTCTCGTTTCTTATGCAAGAGGGCCAGGGTTAGGTCCTTGTCTTAGAACTGGAGCTACGGCAGCTAGAGCTTTCGCGTACACACATCAAATTCCTATTTTGGGAGTAAATCATTGTGTTGCCCATCTAGAAATAGGATTGTTGGAAGGTGCTACAGATCCAGTTTTGCTCTATTTGTCAGGGGCAAATACTCAAGTCATTGCGTATGCAGCTGGGCGCTACAGAGTTTTTGGTGAGACAATAGACATAGGTATAGGAAACGGCTTGGATAAATTTGCTAGGGAAGCCGGTATGGGTTTCCCAGGAGGCCCTAAACTAGAAAAGGTGGCAGAAGGAGATGTATTGATAGATCTTCCTTATTCTGTAAAGGGAATGGATTTAGCATTCTCAGGGCTTATGACTGCAGCAAAGCAGAAATTAGATTCGGGTAATTCTTTGGCTAGTGTGGCTTATTCAGTTCAAGAAACTGCGTTTGCGATGTCGTGTGAAGTAGCAGAGAGGGCATTAGCTCATACAGGAAAAACAGAATTGGTTCTAGGAGGTGGTGTTGCTTGTAACTCACGTTTGAGAGAAATGGCTACGATTATGACCGAAGAGCGTGGAGTCAAGTGTTTTGTTCCTGAAAGAGGTTTATGTGTAGATAATGGAGTTATGATTGGTTGGCTTGGATATCAAATGATGTCTGCAGATTACCAAATTACTGAAGAAGATAATGTGGTTAATCAAAAATATCGAACAGACATGGTAGAGGTAACTTGGAGATGAAATTTAGAGGCGCTGAGGCTATAGTTGAGACTATAGATTGGCAGGGGATGACAGCAATTTCTAAGATTCGAAATAGGCGCGGTTATCGCCATCCTTCATTAGAAAAGAAGCTAGTTGTAGAAAGACTTCGTAGTGAAGCACGAATAATGGAAAGGTTAATTTCACAAGGTATTTCAGTTCCGACAATTTTTAGTGTTAATCCATCAGAAAACAGCATCATTATGGAATTTATTGATGGACTGACACTGGAAAGAGCATTACGGACGGATGCTTTCAAATCCCACTTAGAAAATTTAGCACATTTGTTGTCTAAAATTCATTCGTTAGGTGTAATCCACGGAGATCCTACCACTAGTAATTTTTTAGTAAAAGATAAATTATATGCTATAGATTTTGGTTTGTCTAGTATGTCAGATGAGCCAGAAGATAGAGCTTCTGATTTACGAGTTTTTCTGGAATCATTAGAGTCACATCATTCTGAAATAAATGGTAGAGATATATTTATTGACGCATATTCAAAATGGGAAGGTTCTAAAGCAGTACTTGAATCTTTAAAAGTTTTAGAATTACGTGGTCGTTATAATCTCATGAGAGGTTAGGGGCAGCGTAATAATCCCCCTACCATTACAAGAATAGTTCATTTAGGTGATTATGTGAGAAGAATAAGTTTAGCAATAATTATTTTGGTTGCCGTTTCATTTACTTTTTCAGATGCGACTTCTGAAAAGGAGCCAGTTTGGCAGTATTATTCCACCGATCCAATATCCTTTGCAGAGATATCTGATGACTCAGGAAATATATCGGCTACATATGCTAAAACAGTTTCATTATGGAGAAATGAGACTTCAACGCCTTATAACTCGAAGACAGTAGGCCAAGGTATATCTTCTATGGATATGTCAGCAAATGGAAAATTTGTAGTTACAGGTGAAGAAACTGATACTACAGTTACCCTTTGGGATGAGGGTTCCAAGAAATGGGAAAAGACAGATTTCTTTCTTAGTCTTATCGATTTAGACATAAATCCAAACGGGACACACATTGCAGTTGTTGATTTTAAGAATGTGTATTATATTTCTACCAATTCAAACGTGGAAATATGGGTTGATAATTATGCAAGTGATACTATGTCTTCCGTTGCCATATCTCCAAATAATCAATATATTGCAGCAGGAACAGATGACGGTAATGTTTATGTTTATGATACTTCGAGTTCAACGGCTGCTTGGTATCATTCAGGCACTTTAGATGGAAAAATAACTGATTTAGATTTTTCAGGAGATAGTAATTATTTGATTATAGGTTCTGAAAATGGTAAAGTTTACGTATATGACTCAGAGGGAGATACTCCTTTACTAGAATATAGCCAGCTTGATTATGTGACTTGCGTCTCAGGAAGTTCTAATGCAGATTATTACGCCTTTGGAACAGACGCTGGTTTGATTACAGTTTTAGATTTATCAATAGATTTCAAATTATGGGATAAAGAGATTGGAGGTGCTATTAATGAGCTGGATTTTAATGGTGACGCAAAATATTTGGTAGCAGGTTCAAGCAATAGGAAATTAGTCTTGGCAAATGCAGAGAATGGTGAAGAGTTTTGGAGAACTACTTCATTTGGAGCAATTAATGCAGTTTCTATGTCTTATAGAGGCCAAAATATTGTCGTAGGATCTGATTCGGGCTTAGAAATGTACTACGAAAATTTGTTGGATAATCAAGCACCCATTGCAGTCATTGAATCAGTTAATCCAACTACTGCGCTTCAAGGGACCCCTATTACTATGCTAGGTTCGGCTTCAGATATTGGAGGTTCAGTAATTGATTACTTGTGGTATTCAAATATAGATGGTAATTTATCAAATGAGGCTAATTTTACAGTATCTAATCTGAGTCAAGGATATCACGTTATCTCCTTTAGAGCTATGGACAACGAAGGTAAGTGGAGTCAAGCTGTAACTATTAATGTAGGTGTAGGGGATTTTCCTGAGGCAACAATAGACTCAATTTCAAATTGCTTATCATTAAGTGACTGTGTTATCAATGAAGGTGCAGATATTGAATTCCAAGGTTCAGCAGTTTCAGAAGCCTCTGAAATTACTGAAGTTGTTGGTTACCAATGGAGATCAAGTATAGATGGCTTATTATCTGAAGTATCCTCATTTAGCATTTCTAACTTGAGCCGAGGTTCACACTTAATAACATTCAGGGCAGTGAATGATATTGGCTTTTGGTCTTCAAATGTAACAGTTAACATTTTAATTAATGGAGTACCATCAATAAGCACGGTAGTTTTCAATTCTAATGTAATTGCAGGAAGTAATTTGGTAATGTATGCAGAAGCGATCGATCCCGATGGAGATGAATTAACTTACACTTGGACCTCAGAGACATTATTTTTTGGAAACGAAGATAATTTTTATGAAACTTTAGTAAACGAATCTAGCGTTATTATTTTAGACTCAGATATCGGAGAGAAGCTGGTTAATTTGGTAGTTACAGATTCTTTAGGTGCTTCAAGTGAATCATTTACAATTACAATAAATGTTCTTTCTCCGCCTCTGGTAACTGCCATTTGTGATGAAAAGGCAGTACTAGGACAAGAATTACTTTTCACAGCCATAGCTAGTGATAAGGGTGGAGGTAGAATTATATCCTATGAATGGGATTTCAATAGCTCCACTGGAGATATTGATACTCTTGATTTTCAAGGGGCCGATTTCGCAACTCATTCATACAGCTACACGCCGCCTGAATCTTCATTTTTAGTAGTGGTTAGAGTTACCGATGATGATGGCTTAACTGCTAGGGACACATGTACAGTTGATATAGTTTCAGATACTGTTTCTGAGACAAGCGACAGTTCATCTTCATCAGGTAATGATTTAGGTTCTATTTCAGAAATTGCAAAACCTCCCGTCATAATTGGAATTCTTCTAATAATTGGAGCTATAGGAGCTGCAATTTATTACCTGAATAGGGAGGAAGATCCGTCATCTTATGAACCACCTTCTAAACCGGCACCAATTTCGGGTTCAGAATTTATGGATTCTGTAGTTCCTGAAAAGTCGCCAGTTAAAGAGCGTAGAGTCAAAAAAAGGAAAGTTGTTAGAGAAACAATGACTATTGAATGCCCTGAATGTTCTGCAAGAATGGATATTCCTAAAATTTCAGGAACTCAAGAAATTAAATGTTCAGAATGTGGTCTAGAGGGCGAAATAGATCTCTAGAGGGGTGCATACTGCTATTTTATAGGGAATGTTGCATAGGGATTAATAGTAAAGATGAAACGCGTAAAACTCATCAATGACCCAGCCGAGTTAGTGGCACTTTTTAGGGCAGTAGATTCTAAGGAAAGACGTGATGTACTCACGACATTAGCCGAAGGTTGGACTATGATTAGCGATTTAGTCTCTCAACACGGTGAAGGAGCCTATGAAGCAATAACTTACTTTGAGAAATTTAAGTTAGTGGAATCAAGATGGGAAGTTAATAATGAAAGTGGTAGGCCTGAAAAGGGATACCGTACATTTTACAATGCATTTCAAGTATCAACATCTTTGACTTTCGATGAAACTCAGGAATTATTGACCGTAGTCCTTATGCCTGAGAAGAAGTTTAAAGAGTTAGAGTCTAAAATTGTTGAAATTATTGGCGATGAAGGAACATTTGCTAACGATGTTTCTAGAGACTTGGGTCTCACTTCATTGACATTGAAAGGCTTAGTGCGTCGTTCTGTTAAGTTTGATTTTAAAGGTCACAATTTAGTTCCATTGAAAGCGGAGGATTAGGAGGAATAATAGTGGATGATCTAGATATTGATGGAAGTTTACCCGGACAAGATTTAGAGGAAGAAGAAGTTACAGAAGAAATTAGAAGGGAAACAGAGTCCAACAAGTCTACATCATCGTCTTTTTCATCATCTTCTTCAAGTAATTGGGATAATACGACAGATGAAGATTCTCAGAGAGGCATGTTGTATCTGATAGCAGGTGCAGGTTATGGAACTCTTGTAGTGTACTTAGTTTTAGTTATTCAACAGGGAATGAAAATACCTTTATTGAGTTCTGGTGAAGTATCCGATACTTCAGGAGCTCTTTCTACTGCTGTATTAATTTCTGCAATGGTTTACGTAACTATATGGTTTTTTATGTCCGGAAAAAATCACTCATTTTTTACAGAAGATCCTGACAAAGCTAAATTTTATGCAGGAATTATAGGTTTAGCAGCTTTAGTAATTATAGCAATTAGTTGGGAGGATCATCAGAGAGAGATGATAATCTCAGCAATTTTAACGGCAATTTCTACCTGGTCTTATATTCGTTCTTCGGAAATGAAAGCGTAATTCAATGTCGCCACATTGGAAGAACTGAATCATAACCAGCTATCGGCACTCCAGTCATAGCTGCAGTATTTTGATCATTAGTTCTAAGATTATCAGTTCCTAAATCTTTTATCGCTCCAACGCCCAAAGATCCGACAACTCTAGATAGCTCTACACCAAAATCTTTGAGCTTTGAATTAGAACATTCAGCTTCTAGAAACATTCCAGAAGCTCCTAACGCAATCAATTTAGCTGCAAATTTACTTTCTAGTTTTTTACATGATGCCAATATTATTAATTTTTCATTATACGGTCTTGCAGCAGTTATTGCAGTTTCGATTGGCATTTCTTTAGAAACTAATATTACACCTTCGGCTCCCGATTTTGAGATTATGTTCAGATCGTTTTCTACATCTCCAGCCTCTAATCTAATCATTATTGGGATTCTTTTAGAAGTACTTTGCCTTATTAATTCAACAATAAATGCTAAATCAGTAGGTCTTTTCATGTCTAGTCTTCTATTTATTTCAGTAGTCTCTAAATCAATTATAGCCATATTAGCAGAATCCAGATTATTGGGAGATTTCTCATTTATTCTCCACGTAGAATAAGTAGGAGCATTATTTCCAGTCCAAAGTAAAGGGATAGTTAGGTTCAGTGGTTCTTGTTTTCCTTTACCAATTGAAAGCGCCATTTCCAAATCATCAAGGTGTAAAGTTCTTGGACGTCTACTAAGCTTAGCATTTACCAAAAGCAATGAGTCCTCAATGGAATTTTCTTTCCTATCTTCTGTTTTTTGTTTTGTAGATTTAAAATCTCCTTTAATGGTTTTAAAATTTAAACCGTCTGGATTAACACCATAGTCTCTCAATGTCTTTTGGATAACTCTTAAGTCAGTAGGTGAAGTATTTTTAGAATTAAGGTTTTGATTTTGATCAAATTCTCCAGCAATAAAAATATTACCGCCAGACATCATTTTCCCGATGTCTCCCAAAACATCACCACAGACAATTATATTTCCTCCACTCATGCAAGTAGCCAAATCCCCTCTTACATTTTCGGAAATTATAAGGTCACCGCCTTTCATTGATGGGCCGACATTACCATCAGACGAGCCTTGTATTACTATGACTCCTCCAGTTAAGCAATGACCAACACCCTCATCACAATTTCCATTTATTATAATCTCTCCAAGATTCATACCATTACCGACAAATCTTCCAGCATCTCCATTAAGTATAATATTAGTACCATTATTTATCCCAGCAAAATTATCACCAGCTTCCCCATCAAAAGTTAGATTTTTTCCGGAGGGCATGTTAACAGCAATGCACGGTTGGGAATTGAGATTTGTCACTTTTGCAGAATCATGCGTTTCAAGTCTTTTACGTAATTGCTCGTTTATTACGCTAGAACTCCAGGAATTTTCAGAATCAGTCATAATAGCTAATGACCTCTTGTAACCATGTACTCTAATAGCTCTTCAAATAGTCCGCGAGCCTCATTTTCAGGATATTTAGATAAGATTTTACGAGCTCCTTCCAAGTATCCATTAGCTTGCTTGTGACATTCTTCTAAAGCTCCGCACTTTTCCATAATTTTAACTGCTTCTTTTACATCCTCATCTGTATTCTTAGAATCCAATATTTTTATGAGTTTATTTCGATCACTTTCATTAGCTCGGTTTAAGGCTTCAATAACCAACAGGGTTCTTTTTCCTTGTCTTATATCTGAACCAGATGGCTTGCCCAAGATTTCCTCAGAGGCTGTTGCATCTAGATAATCATCCCAGATTTGGAAACCAAGGCCAACATTAGTTGCCATTTGTTCTAATTCTCTAGCTTCCTCTTCGGTAGTACCTCCTATTTTAGCACCCCCGTAAGCAGCAGCTCCAAACAAGATTGAAGTCTTAAGTCGAATCATTTCTAAATATTCATTAGTATCTACAGTTTCTTCTTCTTCAAAATTTATATCCATTTGTTGTCCTTCAGCAATCCTTCTAACAACATATGCTACATTTTTTACTAAATCTGCTTTGATGAAATCTTCAATATCGCTATCAGTTATCATTTCGAAAGCATATGCGAATAAAGTGTCTCCAGCTAATATTGCAGTCGAAAGGCCGTATATTGTGTGACATGCATCTACTCCATGTCTTAGGTCATCATCGTCCATTACATCATCATGTACAAGAGTAAAGTTATGTATTGTTTCTAAGGCTGTTGCAAAAGGTATAGCTTTCGTAGAGTCGCCGCCAACCATATCACAAGTAATCAAAGCCATAACTGGCCTCAATCTTTTACCGCCGGCTAAAGGGATGTGTGCACTTGCCTTGTAGAGCTTTTTAGGCTCTCTCACTCTGAGATATTTTTCAAGTGCATCGTTTATTGGCTTGGCTTTTAGAGTTAGTTTTTCTTTTAAATTCATTAACATGTCCCCATGTGATGTAGTAAATCATCTTCCACAAGGTTAAGATTATCCAAGGAGTTCCATATATCGTTCAAAAAGTTTTCCTTTATCAACCTAAACCAAGGCCCAATTTCAGCATTTTCATCATTAAATATTGCTTCTAGCTGTTCAGCATCAACATATTTTGTTTCTTCAATTTCTATTTTGTTTGGATTTGTTTCAACATCACATTTTATAGCAAAAATATAATCAATTTCATATTCAATCCATTTAGCATCAGCTCTTGCCTTGTATCTCATTTTGGTAACATATTGTAAATCATCAATGTTGATTTTATTGGGATTAATTCCAAGTTCTTGTTCAAGCTTTCGTTTGGCAGCATTTTTAGCTCCCTTAATTCCATTTATTTCTGAGTCTATGTGTAAAGGATGACTGCAACAACTGTTAGCCCATATTGAAGGAAAAGTAATTTTTTCTTTTGCTCTTTTTTGAATTAATAATTCTCCTGAAGTATTGAATAAAAGAACGCTAAATGCTCGGTGTAATTTACCTTCATTTATATGGCAATTAATCTTTGAATCCTTACCTAGGATGTTATCATTTTCATCAACAAGAATACATTCCTCTTTCATCATTTCAACTTGGTCGGAATCGTAGCCTCCAAGTTCAGATTTTTGGCCATCCATTATTTTGACTATAAAGAGTCTGATTAAAAGTATAATAGTCAAGCTAAGCTCTTTATTTTGCCTTTGATTTAGGGCCTTATGAGTAACCTTGAATTTCTAAGTGAATTGGGTATTGATGACGTCAATTTAGGCGGTTTTTCTACAGAATGGTATGGTTCAGGTAGTGACTTGGAATCTATTGCTCCAAGTAATGGAAATAAGATTGCTACAATTAGACAGTGCTCTTCAGGAGATTACGAAAAAATAATGCAAGATACTTCTAATATTTTCAAAAAGTGGCGTATGGAACCAGCCCCAAAGCGTGGTGAAGTAGTTAGATTATTAGCTAATGAGTTTAGAAAACACAAGATAGCTCTCGGTAAACTAATATCATGGGAAATGGGTAAGATACAGGCAGAAGGTGAGGGAGAAGTTCAGGAAATGATAGACATTGCAGACTATGCAGTAGGCCTTAGCAGGCAGCTTTACGGTAAGACTATGCATTCAGAACGCCCTAATCATAGGATGTATGAGCAATGGCACCCTCTTGGAACTGTAGGGATAGTTACTGCTTTTAATTTCCCTGGAGCAGTGTGGGCCTGGAATGCGATGATTGCAGCAGTCTGTGGAGATGTGATGGTATGGAAACCTTCATCGAAAACACCCCTTACAGCTATTGCAATTCAAAAAATGGTAAATCGAGTTTTAGATCCATTGGGTTGGAATGGAGTCATGTCTCTTTTGGTTGGTTCAAGTAGAGATGTAGGTGAAATGTTGATACATGATAGACGAGTTCCTTTAGTTTCAGCTACAGGTTCTTGTAATATGGGGCGAAAAATAGGTGAGGCTGTTGCTAGAAGATTAGGAAGATCTTTACTAGAATTAGGCGGAAATAATGGAATAATTGTTATGCCAGACGCAGATCCGGAATTAGTTCTTCGAGCAGTACTTTTTGGAGCTGTAGGAACTACAGGACAAAGATGTACAACAACAAGGCGTTTATTTTTACATAAGGATGTTTCTGAAGAAATGACTAAGCGTTTGGTAGCCTCTTATTCTCAAATCAATATTGGTAATCCTTTAGAATCAGATACCATAATGGGTCCTTTAGTTGATGGAGGAGCAGTTAAAGATTTTGAAAATGCTTTAGATATTATTAAGACTCAAGGAGGTGAAATTCTTTGTGGAGGTAATAGAATAGATAGTCCCGGATTTTTCGTGGAACCTACAATTGTAAAAGCAAATCTTGAAATGGAAATTACTAGAGAAGAGACCTTTGCTCCAATATTATACTTATTTGAGTTCGAAACCTTAGAAGAGGCTATTTCAGCACATAATTCAGTGGATCAAGGATTATCCTCATCAATATTTACCAGAGATATGCAATCAGTAGAGAATTTCCTTTCTCATGCAGGAAGTGATTGCGGTATTGCGAATGTTAACATTGGAACTAGTGGTGCTGAGATTGGTGGTGCTTTTGGTGGCGAAAAAGATACAGGTGGCGGTCGAGAAGCAGGTTCAGATTCTTGGAAAATATATATGAGAAGGCAGACCAATACACTTAATTGGTCCGATGAATTGCCTTTAGCACAAGGAATAAAATTTGGATAATATGAGTGAAGACGAAAGACAATATATGAAAGTTCCAAAGGAGCACGCTGAAATTATGATGGGTAAGTTAGCTGATGCCGGTTTAATTGATGAAGATGCGGAAGTTCTTTGGGAAGGAGATTTTGTTTCTTTTCCACTAATATCTAATTTATCTGAAGAAGATTAAGTTTGATAGCATACAGTTTCAGGTATAAGTTCTAACAATTCATTCCAATTCTGCGGATTAGTAGTATCATTAGGATTATTTGGAATTAGATCTATTATTTCGTCTACTGGTTCAATTCCAGTCTTATCATTAAGTTCTTCTTCTGAGATTATAGCAATACCCATTGCCACAACGATTAAATCATATTCGGGAGCCTTCCAAACTTCACCAATATATCTACTTTCAGATCCTTTTGTTACACTGCGGTTTAATTGCCCAAATCCAAATTCTTCAGTTTTTGCAGTTCCATTGTATATTGAATATTGAGTACTATATCCCTGCTTCGTTAGGCGACTACCCTGTTCAATTTGAGAATCTAAATCAATTTCTTGATCAATTGCCATTTCTTTAAATTGATCATCTAGAATGCTTAGCATATTTTCTTCTTCCAAATTAAAGGGAATTTTTATTGCTACAACAAAAAGTAATGCAGGATATCCATCCTGATTTTCTTCCTGATCCATACCGTCGTCTGCATAGAGAACGTACGAGCTTGCAGCCAATCCTAAGCCATATTCACTATATTCATTCATCATATTTTTCCAACCATTTCCGGAATCGCCTTGTATTAATCTTTTAGGAATCATAACCGAAGAAGTTTCATACAATGGAATAAGTGCTAAACAAGGTAAAACTATTATGACTGCAACTAAAGTAGCTCCAGAGGTTCTTAGTGCCATTCTCCAGTTATCTCTAGGAATTCCAGCTAAAACTCTTCCAATAAGGTATAGAGGAATGCCTATTGAAATGCCTTGAAGCAATGGTATCATACTTGACTGTGAAACTGTAAGTATTAAACCAATAAAAATACAGATGCAAAATAATTGATATCCTAATCGCCGTGTCTCAAACTTTTTATCAAATACTTTAAACGACCAATTACCTTTAATGTAATCAATTTTCATAAAATTTAACATAGCAATCCATGCACTTAGTGTCCAGCCTGGACTCGGATCTACATTTCTAAATTCATTAGTTTTTCTTTTGTCTCTATGCAATATAAAAAAACCAAATGAAGTTGCAGCGAATAGGAATGTCCAGAATCCAGTGCCCAATCTAAAGGAACCCATGTAATATGATAGAAAGGCTAGTGTTGCAAACATCCATGCTAATTTGAGAACTCTAGATTCATTCTCACCAACTAGCGTTACTTCTAAATTTCTTACTTCTCCACCATCAATTAAGTCTGCCTCTAGTATTTGTTTACCATTTTTTCTTTCAAGCCCCACAATAGAATTAGATCTTATATTTTCAATCAACAGTTGAATTGTTTCAGTGTCTTTACTTATTTTCCATTCCTTACTCTGAATCCCTACAATTAAAGCTTCAATTCGGATATACTGGCGGGCTACAGATAAGAGTAAGAATAAACCAAAAAATAAAGGATTGGATACACTAATCATTGCGAGAGGGATAAAAATTAGCTGCCACCACCATGAAAACCGAGGTATGAATGCTCTTCCAAGATAATCAATCTTATCTGTTTGTAAATCCCATAGCTCATTTTTGTTTGCAATAAACATGCGCAAATTGGTCATTACAATTGAAAATCCACTTCCTCGATCTACGTTTACGTCATCGTACTGTTTGAGAAATTTTTCTCCTGGTAGGAAATTGTCAGTGATATCCACGATTATTGGTTAACGTGCCACTATAATTAAGTTTTTTTGATTTTTTATATAAGGAGGTAAATTAATACCCCTTATTATTTGGATATTTATGGAATCACTTGATTGGATTCGCTTTTTAGCAGGGACTTTGATGCTTTGCTATGGTTCATGGACTGATTTAAAAACGCGTAGAGTTCCCAATCAAGTTTGGATAGTTTCAGGTGGTTTTGCATCCTTATTATTAATTTTTGAATTATCGCAAGAAGATTGGAGTTATTCTGTTTGGGCCTTAGTTTTTGCTACAATTGTATTGTTTTACAATGCGTTTATTGATGAGTATGTTTTAGATGAAAATCAAGTTCGGCTTTGGCAAGTTACACAACTTTTAGCAATTTTATCAGCCCTTTATTTCTTAGTAAGCGTAGATTCTGATGAATTTATTAATGATGATTATAGGTTGCTTGATCTCATGTCAATTTCTATTTTAATGATTTTAATGTATCTTTGGTTTTATTTTGGACCTACGATTGGAGGCGCCGACGTTAAAGCGATAATGACTATTGGATTACTAACTCCGTTTACGTTTTCATTGGGCGATAATTCTCTAATGGCGTTTGAGACGCGAGGTTTCCCATATCCTTTTGTAGTTTTTATGAATTCGTTATTATTGTATTTACTTATTCCATTAGGCTTGGCCATTTTCAATATTATTAAAGGAAATATAGAAAAGCCATATTTTCAAATATTCTTTGGGACAAAGATGGGTATTTCCAAAGCTCGAAAAAGTTTTGTATGGCCAATGCAACAAATTATCGGAACTAAAGTCGTTATGGTGGCTTTCGTGAAACAGAAAGCAGACTCAGACTTGCAGTGGGATATGCTGGAAGAAAAAGGAATTGATGAACCTTGGATTACTTTCAAAATACCCTATATAATTCCATTAACTTTAGCATTTTTAGTTTCAGCAATTTATGGTGATTTATTTTCAACTTATTTGGTCGAACCAATAAATTCATTTTTTGATTAAATCTAGTAATTCTGATAAAACTGTGGCAGTAGCACCCCAGACAGTTTTTTCCATAACTTTGAAAATAGGTACTTTCATTATTTGTCCCCTCAAATTCCACTCTTCATAGTATCCGTTGTCTGAATCAATTAGTGTTTTCATCCTTAGTAAAATCAATTCTTCTACTTCATCATCATTAATTTTCCACTTAGGTTCTTCTTTAATTACACCTACAAAAGGATATATTAGATAATTAGAAACTGGAACTGGTAATGGTGTTAATTCACCAATTATTTCAACATTTTCAGGTAAAATTCCAACCTCTTCAAAAGCTTCTCTTGTTGCTGTTTCTTGAATGCTTTCACCCCTTTCCATTGCACCTCCAGGAAGTGCAATTTGTCCAGGATGGTTCTTTTCGTGCATAGGTCTTTTTATTAATGGAAAATACCATTCATTTTCTTTTTTAAATAGTCCAATAAGAACTGCTGCAGTTTTCATTTTCTCTAATCTTTCTTTAGATAACCAGTCACTGTATTTTTGAAGGCTTTCACTCTCAAGACTATCTCCTTCCTTAGATTTCACAGCCATTCTTTTCCAAGCTTTTATTCCTGGTAAATTAGCTTCTAAATTTTCTTGAAGTATTTCTATCAAATTGAGTTCACTTCTTTGCTAGTTTTTTTAAAATTTTAAGTAATAAATCCCAGAATTTATCTACAGATTTTATTTCAACTCTTTCATCAGGTGAATGAGGGCCTTTAATCGTAGGTCCAAAAGAAATCATGTCCATGTTATCTACTTTTTCACCTATAACGCCACATTCTAAACCGGCATGAATTGCACAGATGTGTGGGTCCTTACCAAGTAATTCTTTGTAAATCTCTGTTGTAGTTTCTAGAATTGGAGATTTTGGATTTGGAGCCCATCCTGGATAAGCTTCATCTTGTTCAACAGAAGCTCCGTAAGCATAGGCCATTATTCGGATTCTTTCTCTTTGGGATTCTAAAGCTTCTGCAATAGAAGATCTCGTTGAGCAAGCCACAATAAAGTTTCCATTATTCATCTTTATAGAAGCTAGATTATTTGACGTCTCCACTAAATCTTCGACATCATGTGAATATTTTAGTACTCCATGGGGTAAAGTTCTCAATAAGCTTATAATTCGGTCTTGAGATTTTCTGCTAAGATTGGTGTTAGGTGAATCGTCTAATCCTGAAAAATTTATCCTTAAATTTTCTTCAATCGAGCCGAATTCCTTTGTTAAAGCAGCATGTCTCCTTGATACTGCATCTTGGGCATCTGAAACTGCTTCAGGGCTAACAAGTATTGTAGCAAATGCTTCTCTCGGTATTGCATTATGCTTGTCACCTCCAATAACGGAAACTAATCTAACATCGCTTTTCTTTTGAATTGCATCGAAAACAGAAGACAGAAAGACAATTGCGTTTCCCCTTTCTTCATGTATATCTACGCCTGAATGTCCTCCTTTAAGTCCTTCCACCGACAACTGAAAAGAGAGAAAATCGTTAGGAGCTTCTTCATATTCCGTAGGCAAGGTTATAGTTGAATCTCCACCACCAGCACAACCAATGCAAATTTCACCCCAGTCTTCAGTATCAAGATTAAGCATGGTTCTTCCCTTAATTATTTCTCCGTTAAGAGCAAACGCTCCAGTTAAGCCAGTCTCTTCATCAACGGTAAAGAGGCATTCTAGAGGAGGCAATACAGATTCATTTGGCATATCTAATAATGCCATAGCTGCAGCAACACCAATTCCATTGTCGGCACCAAGTGTCGTTCCTTTAGCTTTTAACCATCCATCTTCAATGTATAAATCAAGTGAATCATTCATGAAATCGTGATTAGAGTCTCTATTTTTTTCACAAACCATATCAACATGACTCTGAATTACAATAGTTGGTGATTTTTCACCACCTCCTGTGCCGGGTCTTAGTATCACTATATTGCCGGTAGAGTCTTCCCTTACTTTTAAATTTCTTTCAGTAGCAAATTTTCTTAAATATTCTAAAATTTTCTCTTCGTGTTTGGATGGCCTTGGAATCCTGGTTAGAGTTTCAAAATGTTTCCATATAATTTCAGGTTTTAGACCTTCAGTTACTGATGTCATATTTTATTATGTGAGAACGCTAAAATAAAATTTAGTTTTTAGATTTATAACTAATTTCAATAAAGATGTATGGTTCTAGTAGTGTTCTTTCAAAAGTATCAACAATCAGATCATTTACTGTCATTTCAATGGTATGCAGTTCATCAACATCATTACCTAGTATTCCATTTTCTGAAAAATCCACCTCCCAAATATCAAAGAAGAACCCTAGCTCAGCAGTAGCATTTTTGGTAGTTTCAACGTGTACTCTTCCACTATTATCATAAGTATGGATTGGATGTAAAAATAAGGTTTCATTATTTTCATTTTTTTCAAAACCTATATTGGCAGGTATAACAATACGTTCACCATCTACAGTTATATTCAATTGTAAATGGTAATGGTAATCGGATTTTATTCCTTGTAGTGCGTAATAGCATATTTCACTTTTTAGATAATTATTTCCCGTTTCAGTTTCATTAGTTTCTGATATGTTGATATAGTAGACACTCGTTAGTATCATAATAGAGATTAAACCTAAGAAGAGTGCTTTCAGTAAATCTTGCTTTTGCTTAATCTTCTTCTTTGCTACCAAAGATAATCATGCCTCCAAGTATTGCAGCACCTATTCCGGATCCTGCAGCAATAAAGAGTAGAAACGCAGGTCTTTCTTCATCTTCGTTGTCCTCTTCATCATTTACTACATTGTCCTGGAATCCTGCCCTAAGATGATAATCTGGATTAACAGTAACATTGCCATATACTTTTTCAGTGTCTCCGGAAGTTTCATTAAATATTATATCAATAAAAGCATATGTTCCAACTATGTTGTAATAGCTCATGTTCATTGTAGTTTCATTAAATATGATATCAAAATATGCATTACAATTTTGATCTACTTTTGTTCCGTTTACATGTTCGCATGAGTCAGTTAAGTTCCCGGAATCCCAATCATTTTCTCCATCATATGTTCCATCTGAATTTGCATCTACCAATATCCTATGAGTTATATTCTCGCGATGATCCACATTAATCCATCTTGCAGTATCATTTACTCTCATTTGAGCATTCTCTGGTACTACACTATCTTCTCTTACGATTAATGTAAACATTTCACCAGTGTGCGCAGACGCTAGGGGAAACATTATTTGAAAGCACAAAATAAGTGCTAATATTGTGCTCAAAACAGTTTCCTTTACTTTCATATTTGTCCATTCTAAATAGGCTATAAATAAAAGCTTATACTGAGTAAAACAATGCAGACTAAAGAGATGGCTCTCGTAGCTTTGATTGTTCTTAGCTTGATTAGTGCTACAGCTTATTTACTCTCATCAGAGGATAATACAGATTCTTCGAATGAAATTTTATCAGTTGATGAAGATCCCTTAATCCAAGAAGAAGGTCACGACCATATGGATGCCTCTATGCATAACATGAGTAGTGGTAATATTGAGCAAATTTCCTATAATCCTTTGACTAATCCAGGGAATGCAGAAGTTACAGTAGCAGATTCACCCGATGGTCGAACTTATGCTTACCAAGCAGGTTGGTCAGAATTTCACATAACTGATGTGTCCGATCCTTACAATACAACAGTTATGGGAAAATATTCAGATCCAAATACCCAACTTTTAGATATTAAATATCTCGAGTTTAGTGGTAGAGAATACGTAATTTTACAAAATCAATTAGTTGATCCCGGTTATGCAGATCCACAAGTTGGTGAATGGGGTGATCCCACGCAAGTTAGTGTGGTTTTAGTAGATGTAACAGATAAGACAAACCCAGTATGGGTAGATAGCTGGTATGATTCAGATCATCCTAGTGGACCACATAATCTTTACACGCACATGATAGATAATGAGTGGTATATTTTCGTAGCTAATCCCGATTATGAAGGCTGTGATGTTGCTGTAGGTGAAGCATGTGGCGGAGTTACAATTGCTCACTTGAATCTTCAAGGTTCTGCAGCTCGAACTTTGGAAGGCGTGCCTGGCTCAGGATATGGTCACACAGTTATCAAAGTTGGAGAATATGAGGTAGCTTGGGAGACAACTCGAGGCGGCTGGATTTACATTCATGACATGACTGTTCAAACTTGGCCAGGAACTGATCCTCAAGATCCTCGTTATGAGAGAACTTATGTTTATGGTGCTTATTGGGAAGCAGGGGTAAGAATAGGTGATGTAACTGATGTGCCCCATCCAGTCAATAGTCCTGAAAATTATCTATTATATGGACTAGGATGTAAAAGTACAGTTGGTTCTCCAGTTACTTGCTTGTGGAGAGCTCCAGAAGTAGGCTACTGGATGGATTTTGCAGATTTTGATGGAGACGGGCAACCAGATAGCGGATCAACAGGAAACGAGAACGGCGGCCGTTCTTCTTACATACACTATACAGAACCTTATCCTGAAATGGTAGATATCTCTCATATCCGTCCAGAATTAGAGGGTGAGCGTCATTTAATCACAGCAGCTGTTGAAGTATTATCGACAAATGTAGGTACTGGAATGATATACGTTATTGATAATACAGATTATGAGGTGATAAATGGTAATTTACGTTTCTTACCTAAATTGGTAGGAGATTGGGAAATTCCTACATCAGGATTACATTGTTTTGGGGAATCATGTGAAGCTCATTCTAATGGAGATGAATGGTTACTATTTAGTCCACATAATTTAGATTCAGGTCATTTTATTACAGATGAAGAAAAACCTGATCAAAGTTACGGTGGAGGATGGGATGGAAGATTATACATTTCACATTATCATGCAGGGTTGTGGATTGTTGATGTTGAAACAATAATTGCAACAGGCAATTCTGAAAATAGAAATGCCTCACATTTATCATCAACTGTTGCTTATATTTTACCACAAAACAATGCCTATGGCGAGCCTTTAGACTCTAATTTTTACGATTTTGGATGGATTCCTTTCTTGTGGGCTGCAGAATATCATGACGGTTATACCTATCTTTCTTGTATAACATCAGGCCTGTATATTGCTCAATTAGATATTGATATACCCTATATGGAAGAAGGTTCATCTACAGACGATTAGTCGGCCACTCAATAGGTATGTGAATTTCATTTCTCCTCGCAAATGGGAGAGTTGTCATTGGATTATCATAGACTGCTAATTTTGGAATTCCACTTTGGTTCAAGCCTTCAGCCTTAATCAATTGTTGAAGTTTTTGTATTAATTTTTTAGTCCGCGTATTACCAGAAAACCAAGAAAATTTTAATACAGCTACAATTTCGCCTTCAATATTTAGTAATTGCACTCTACTGTTATTGGGTTTAGGTAATTTTTCGATATTAAACTTAGAAGGCATTGTAAAGGCCATTAGAGTTTCACTGCTTTGATTCCAAGTGTGAACTGGAGCGGTCATTGATATATTTTGAGATTCATCATTATTGCCAAAAATATAGTTTGCAATTTCTCTGAAATGAGTGCTGGAACTCACTTCTTCCGATGTCGGTGAAGCTACCTGTGCTTGTATTGTATCAGCATATTTGCGAACTTCAAAACTTTCATATTCATGAATAACTTTGAACTTAGGTTCTTCTAAATCTTCTACCATTTAGATAACTAAAGTTTTGACACTGATATGATTTTTTGAGGTTTATTTGGCCTATCCATATGACCTGTTTTACAATTTTCAATTTTTTGGACGATCTGCATGCCTTTAGTCACTTCACCAAATATTGCGTGAGCTCCATCAAGCCAAGGAGTAGGTACTGTGGTTAAGAAAAATTGAGATCCGCCTGTGTTTGGGCCTGCATTTGCCATTGAAAGCAATCCCGGTTTATTGTGTTTTAATTCAGGATGAAATTCACAATTAATTTGGTATCCTGGTCCCCCAGTTCCGGCCTTTGGATTATTTGGATCCTTTGAGTTTGGACAGCCCCCTTGTAGCATAAAGTCCTTAATTACTCTGTGAAAGTGTAATCCATTGTAAAATCTTTTATCGACTAATTTCAAAAAATTTTCGACGGTCTTAGGAGCTTTGTCATCAAAAAGCTCTATAGTAATGTCTCCAGCACTTGTTCTCATCATGACAGTAGTCATAAAATCCGATTAAGAGAGGTGTCAAAAAGCTTTGACCCTATCTTTTAACAATACCTCTTTTTGAGAATATTGTGGAAGACCCCGTAAACACAGCTGAATTTTGGGAAGCCTGCTATGAAACTGACAACGATGGTTGGGATCTAGGAGGGCCTACTCCGTTCTTTCAAAGGATTGCTTCAGAAATCCCTAAGGGAAAGATATGCGTGATTGGCTGTGGTCGAGGATATGATGCAGTAACTTTTGCGAAAGAAGGCTTTGATGTTACGGCTATTGATTTTGCAGAGCCTGCAGTTTTGGAGGCTCGGGAAAGGGCTAGGAAAGCGAACGTCTCGTTGAGTGTGTTACGTGAAAATATTTTTGATTTACCAGAAGAATTGCATGCTAAATTTGATTATGTTTTAGAATATACTTGTTTTTGCGCTATTAGTCCCGAAAGACGTTTTGAATATGATAGAGTAGTTTGGCAATTGTTGAAACCAGGCGGAAGTTTATTGGGATTGTTTCTTCCTTTAGACAAGGAGCTCGAAGAAGGCGGCCCTCCATGGGGCGTAGACATAATGGATCTTCATAAATTATTTGGGTTGCATTGGGACTTAGAAGAAGAGGAAATGCCACCAGAGTCTATAGAACATCGAGCTAATAGAGAAATATTTATGAGATGGAAAAAAAGATGAAGGATATATTAAAAATATACGAGAATCATTTTGACAATACTAAAATTAAGGATAGCGAAGGTAAACTAGTAGTCATATTTTCTGCAGATTGGTGCCCTTATTGTGTATCTTTTTTTAATAATTGGAGGGAGTATTCAAAGGTTGGAAAAACTAATATTGCAGACATAACGGATGTGGATTCAGCATTATGGGATTCTTTTGATATAAATGTAGTGCCTACAATGGCGATATTCAAAGATGGTAAATTAATGAAGAGATGGGATGGTATTATTGGTCAAGGTCTTACTATAAATCAAATAGAGGATCTTAATTCATTTTATCCTGAATTTTAGATTACTACTCTTAATTCTTCTTTGACATTATTTAATACTAATGAAGTACTAGTTCTTTCTATATTTTTTTGGGATAAAATAGTCTTTATGAATTCATCCATTTCTTCTCTGTCTTTAAATCTTGCAAGTACTAGAGAGTCCCATTCTCCGGTTATGTCATATACTGCATATACTCGATCATGCTTTGCAATGGATGATTGAACATCCATAATCTTGCCTTTTGTTATTCTTAGGTGAACCATTGCATTTAGGGTAAATCCCACTTTTTCAGGATCAATGTCGGCAGTATAGCCTCTGATTACATTTTCCTTTTCTAATCTTTTGAGACGGTTGCTTACGGTCCCTAGCGCAAAGCCAGTAGCTTCTGCAAGTTCTCTTTGGGAAGCTTTTCCATTTTTACTTAAATGTTTCAAAAGTTCAGAATCTTTATAATTTAATCCCATATATTGAACGTTTGTTCATCCTATATATAAATATCTATGTATTAATTCAATTATTCTTTTATTTTTAGTCTTTTATATCAATTTTAGGGTTTTTTTTATATATGGTGCTTCGATAGAGCTATAATATGAGCGAATTCTCAAAATTAGAATATATTTGGCTTGATGGTTATGAACCTACACAAAATATGCGAAGTAAGACAATGATTAGGAAAGACTTTGCAGGCAATCTTGATGAGTGCCCTATGTGGAGTTTTGATGGTTCATCTACTAAACAAGCAGACGGCGGTGACTCAGATTGTGTACTGAAACCGGTATCTATTTACCCAGATCCACAGAGAGAAAAGGGTTTCTTAGTAATGTGTGAAGTTATGAATGCCGACGGCACGCCTCACTCTAGCAATGGGCGGGCAACTATTGATGATGACGATAGTGATTTTTGGTTTGGTTTTGAACAAGAATATTTTATTATGGATGTTGAAACACAATTGCCGTTAGGTTTTCCAGTTGGAGGATATCCTGGCCCTCAAGGATTATATTACTGTTCTGTAGGTGGTAAAAACACACATGGTAGAGATCTTGTTGAGCAACATGCAGATCTTTGCATTGAAGCGGGTCTTGGTTTTGAAGGAATAAATCAAGAGGTTGCCTGTGGTCAATGGGAATTTCAAATATTTGCCAAAGGTGCTAAAAAAGCAGGAGATGAACTTTGGGTTGCTAGATATATGCTTGACAGGTTAACAGAGATTTATGGATATTATATTGAATACCACCCTAAGCCAATCAAAGGAGATTGGAATGGTTCAGGAATGCATGCTAATTTTTCTGATTCAACTATGAGAGATGTAGGTGGCGAAGAAACTTTTAACAAGATTTGTGAAGAATTTGGAAAGAATATTAAATCTCACATGAACGTTTATGGTGCACATAATGAGGAGAGGTTGACAGGCTTACATGAAACTCAATCAATTGACCAATTCTCTTATGGAGTTTCAGACAGAGGCGCTTCAATAAGAATCCCAATAGGTACTATTGATGATGGTTGGAAGGGAAGATTGGAAGATAGAAGACCTGCGTCTAATGGAGATCCGTACAAGATCGGTGCCGTAATAATTTCTACAACGAAATCAGCCTATTAATTTGAAAATATAGTACAAACTATACATAAAAAATCAAAGAATATTACTGACTGGCTATCATCGAACGGATGGTGGCCCCGCCCGGATTTGAACCGGGGTCTATGGCTCCCAAAGCCACAAGGATGCCAAACTACCCCACAGGGCCACGAATATTTCACAGGAGGGGTTGATTTAAGGCCTATTTACCAATTCAAAATGTGGTCTTACCTTAGTATCCCCTATGCCCTCTACATAGTATGGCTTATCTCCTACTTCTTTAAATCCAGTAATTTTTAAGACCTTTATGGGAGCGAGATTATCTTTGTGAGCTGCAGCCCAGATACTTTTTAGTTTAAGTTCTTTAAATCCATACTCTTTGATTCTTTGAACTGCTTCCGTTGCAAATCCTTGATTCCAGTATTCTTTTCCAATCCAGCAACCAAGTTCTCCGGTTTTGGTTAATTTTAAACTACCTAAAAGTTGGTTTTGTTTTTTTCCTTCTAAGGCGAAATGGTATTTCTTTTTTGATCCTGTTCGAATCCACCATTCTGCATGCTTTTCAGTATAAGGAAATGGGAGATGAGCCCATTTAGTGACAGATTTATCATTGAGTAGCCTTGTTAGATCGCTTTTATCTTTATTTGAAAATAAACGAAATATAAGTCTTTTAGATTCTAAAATCATTAATCATCATCATCAACCATTTCAGCATCTTGTACTTCAGGTTTTGACAAATCGATTACAGGTTCTTCTTTCTTTTTTGGTCTTCTATAAAGAACGTCAGTGTCCACTACTTCTACATCAGCAATGACAGGTTCAGCAACAACAGCTTCAGCAACTGTTTCTTCGGCCTCTACAGGTTCAGCAACAACAGCTTCAGCAACTGCTTCTTCGGCCTCTACAGGTTCAGCAACAACAGCTTCAGCAACTGCTTCTTCGGCATTTTTTTCATCATCAATAAGGTTTACAAATGTAGACAGTAAATTTCTATTATTTCCATCCTCAAACTCTAGCTCTAGTTTGTAGTTATCCCCTTTGGGTTGACTATCTTTAATTATTCCAATGCCAAATATGTCATGTTTAATTTTTGTACCCGGTGCATAAACTCCATAGTCAGTTTGTACAGCTTCAGCTACTACTGAAGCAATTACCTCTTCCTTTTCTTCAGGCTCTTCTTCTTTAGTGTCATTATTTTCAGGCTCAGATGAAGGCTCTTCTTCTATATTTTTGTCATCAGGTCTTTTGAAATCGGCTTCACTTACAACAGGAGCTTTTTGCTTTCCTCCTTTTCTAGTAAGGAATGTACCGAGAATTCTGCGTTTTCCTTCATTAAAATTTACTTCAACAGACCAGTGATTTCCGGCCTTTGTACTCTGTATGACTTCACCTTCACCGTAGACTCCATGTGCCACTATTTCACCACCCTCGAATGGTGATTCTTGATTATCACTAGAACTAGTTTCAGATTCATTCTCAGTAACTGCTTCAACAGTTTCTTTTACTTCTTCTTCAGCTTGTTCCTCTTTGATGACTGCATTTTCAAGTTTCTCAACAGCCTTATGTTTTTCTTCGACGGCCTTTTCAAGATCTTCAGCAGTAATTTTTTCATCTTCAGATGTAGTTTCTACAGCTTCAACAGTATTCTCTTCAGTTGCAATAGCTTCTGCTACTACAGTTTCAGATTTTGTTTGTTCCTCTACAGCTTCTTTTAGTTCAGTTACGGCTTCTTGAATTTCTTCTTCCTCAGCTTCCTTTTCAACTAAATCGCTAACTTGCTCAGTAGCTTCAATAACAGCTTCAGCAGCAATACTTTCAGCCTTAACAGCCTCTACTACAGCATCTGCAGCCTCAGATTCATCTTTAACTGCTTCAGCGTATGCCTCAACTGCATCAGCTTCAGCAGTAACTGCTTCAACAATGTTTTCAGAAGCAATTTCGTCAGCAGTTGACGCTTCTTCTAAATTTTCCTTTGCAATATTTTCAGCAACAATAGCATCAGCAACAATAGCTTCCGCAACAGCTTCTTCAGCCTCTACAGGTTCAGCAACAATAGCTTCTGCAACAGCTTCTTCAGCCTCTACAGGTTCAGCAACAATAGCTTCTGCAACAGCTTCTTCGGTCTCT
>MDTB01026034.1_pt1 | contig 33783 bp, 34 predicted proteins | sample 811161 | NCBI WGS metagenome assembly MDTB01 (sample SAMN05326650, study PRJNA326480) | marine metagenome | isolation source: seawater | place: Mediterranean Sea | collected 2009 | reverse complement strand
CGCAGTAATGCGTGGAGCTGACCAGTACTAATAGCTCAATCGGCTTGATTTATGCACTGAAAAAAATTTTTAGATATATTTATTAAATAAATTGTGGCAAGTCCATTAGTGTCAAATTATTTTTAAAAAGCTCATAATTAATATTAGTCAAAATTCTAATTTTTTATAACTTTACTGTATGTTGCTATTTTATTTAGCCGTTTTTTTGTAACCCTTTTTAAAAATAGATCTAATCATATTAATATACTGATTTGTATACTGATCTTTTCTTTTCTGTTTTATTTTTTTCTAATATAATTACTATTTTAAACTATTAAATTATGAAAACTGAGAATTTAACAAAACTGTGTAAGGTTGAAGATTGCAAAAATGAAAAAAAAATATTTAAGTTAAACGAAAAAAAATATTTATTAATTAAAATTAAAAAACATTATTATTTTATTGAAGCTGTTTGTAAGCACATGGGCGGCCCCCTTGAGAAAGGAAAATTAACTGAAAATACAATAGAGTGCCCTTGGCATGGATGTAAATTTGATTATCAAACAGGAAAAAGTCTTAATAGTTCTCATACACTAGATGTTAAACAAGTTTTTATAAATCATGGTTTTATTTATGTCTAAAATATGAAAATTATTCACGAAAAAAATAGACAAATTAAATTACCAATGGCAGTTGTCATTGAAAACTTTTGTGATCTAGACCATGTAAATTTTGTCCACAAAAGATGTTATAAATATTGCAACATTGTAAGAAAAAGAAAAAATATCATGTATTTAGATGTGGGAGTCATTCCAATACCTCCTTTGCCGTACGTTCAGCATTACACAATGTTTCATGAGTTTATAGAGCCAAATAAAATATTACATCTATCAAAAAAAAAAAATTCTAATTATCATTTAAAATCTCAAGTTGAATTCAACGAAGATAATGATATTACATTTATTAATCATAAACATGAAATTATAATTCCTTTTTTTTTATTTCCTTTCAAAAATTTGATTTTAAAATTAATTGATAGATGGTCAGATATTCTTTGGGAAGAAGATGTTGAAATAATGAAAACTAGATATGAAATGATTTCCAAAGGTTTTAAAGATGGAAGCCATTGTGGTAGATGGCAATTAAAAGATGGAAAACCAATATTCGAATTTTATAGTAGAAATTAATTTTTTTTAATCTAGTGTAAGTTTGTTATGAACAATTATTATTCTTTTTTAAAAAATTTTTCTGACTTTTTTTTCAAACAAGATTTAAAACATCTTATTTTACATATAACAAATTTTTGTAACTTCAGATGTGCTCACTGTTTTGTAGATTTTGAGACTAAAAAAAAAGATTTAAAAATTGAACACTATGAAAATCTCTCAAAAAAATTTAATAAATTATTCTGGCTAGATGTTGGGGGAGGTGAACCTTTTTTAAGAAAGGATTTGTATAAAATTGTAAATCTTTTTAATAAACAAGTTGTTGCAATACCAACCAATGGTTTTTTAACGAAAAATATTGTCGATCAGATAAAAAAAATTGATAGGTCTAATTGTGAGCTTACAATCAATTTTAGCTTAGATGGACTTAAAGATACTCATAATAGAATTAGAAAGAATGAAAAAAGCTGGGATAAAGTTTGGACTACATTTGAAGAAATAAAAAAAATTGATAAAGTAAAATTGAGAGTTCTTACAGTTATTAACAATAAAAATTTTGATGAAATTATCCCCCTTATGAAAGAAGTTCAAAAAAATGGAGTTGATTTTCATTCTGTAATGCTTTTGCGAGGAGAAACTTTAGACGAGGATGTAAATTTACCTGAAATAAATAAATTAAAGGAATTAGCAAAAGAAATGTTTGATATTTTGAGCAAGTATAATTATGGAGTTGGAGGTAACTCTGCAAGAATTTTGAGAAATTACCATCGATATTTATGGAAAACTTCAATAAGAACTATTGAGGAAAAAAGACAAGTAATTCCGTGTCTTGCTGGGCAAAGTAATATGGTTGTTTGGGGTGATGGAGCCGTTTCATCTTGTGAAATGTTACCTTCAGTTGGCAATATAAACCAAAACAATATAGAGCAAATCTTGGATTCTGAAAACTTTAAAAAGCAGAAAGAGATGATAAAAAATAAAGAATGTCATTGTACACATAATTGTGCAATGCTGACTTCAATTATGTATAATCCAAAAAAATGGGGAAATTTAATTTATCAAAAAAAACCTTAGTAATTTGTATTTTATATCATAACAAAAAATTAGATTTATCAAAATTAATTTCAAGCATAAATGATAATCAGGTAAAAATTTTAATTATTTTAGATGGTTTAAAAAAAATTAAAAATCAAAAAAAAATTTTTAAATTACACAGAAATATTATAATAAGACCTCAAAAGAAAAGTGGGATATCATTTTGTAGAAATTACGGTTTAAATTTTTGTATTAAAAATAAAATTCAATTATTAGTATTTTTAGACTCAGATGTTATAGCTTGCAAAAATGTGATCAAAAATCACTATTATTTTCATAAAAAATATAAAAAAATTCCAATAATTTCAGGTGGAGTAATACCAACTTTTTTTAAAAAAAAAGTTAATATTTTTACAAAATTAGATGGAATGTTAAGTTGGTTAGCTCATATTCCTGAAAAAAAAGAGAAGTTAATCAAAGAACCATTTCATCTTGCGACTGTCAATACCAGTATAAAAATAAGTTTTGTAAAAAAATTTAATTTATTTTTTGATGAAAGATTACAAACAGGTGAGGATATAAAATTTTGTAAAGATTTTCGTAGCAAAGGTTTCAAGATAATGAAAATTCCAAATTCAGATGTACTTCATCAAGATAGAAATAGTTTTAAAGAAGTTTTGAAACATCAGTCTCTGTGGGGAAGACATCAATTTTATACAGTTTATAAATTTAATTTTTTAAAATTGGGTAAAATTTTTAATATTTTTTTTATGTGTCTATTTCCTTTTATTATGCCTATTTTGTCAATATTCTTAACATTGATTTCTATTTATCCTTGGATAAAGCAATCTTTATTCTATATAAAATACATAGTGTTAATTTATTTATTAATAAGCTTTAAATCTTATTACACTTATCTTGAATGTTATGATGATTTTAAAAAAAAACTGAGATGAAAAAAAATAATGATATAAAGATAAACGTTATAGTTCCGCCTGTAGTAGTTCACAATCTTGATCCACATACAGGAATTCCTTTTCTGCCACACATGGCTGCTTATTTAGTTTCAGCTATTAATTCTCATGGTTATGATGTTGAAGTAATAGATTGCTTTGGTGAGAATTCTCATAATAGAAATATATACGATGAGTTTATGGTACTTGGTCTTGATGAGAAACAAACAGTAGATAAAATTCACACTGATTCAAAAATTTGCTTTATCTACTGCAAAGTTATTGAGGACCTTTTTGCAGTCGAAAGAATTGCAAAAAGAATAAAACTTGTTAGGCCTGATATTAAGATATGTCTTTTTGAAAATATTCAAACAACAAATTCATTTTCATTGAAGAAAATAGTTGATTATTTATTTGCTAATGGCTGTGACATAACAATATTTGGTGAACCTGAGAGGCGAATAGATGAAATTATCAAAAGTATTTCTGAAAACAAAACTTTAAATCATATTCCAGGAATAGCTTATTTGTATAACAACGAAATTAAAATTAATGTAGATAATAAATTTGATGATGACTTAGACAGCTTACATTTTCCAATGTGGGAAAAATTTAATATGTCTGGTTATTGGAGTATAGGATTTGCCCATGCTCCAATTAAAAAAAATAAAAAATTTTTGCCCATATTAAGCTCAAGAGGTTGTCCCTATAGATGTAAGTTTTGTGTTTCTCCCACTTTAAATCCAAAATGGAGAACTAGATCTCCAAAGAATGTAGTAGATGAGATGCAATATTTGCATGAAAATTTGAATATAGTTGATTTTCATTTTTCAGATTTAGATCCCACAGTTAATGAAAGAAGAATAATTGAAATTTGTAATGAAATTTTAAACAGAAACTTAAAATTTGAGTGGAAATTAGCACAGGGAACTAAGATGGAAACTATAAAAAATGAAAGCACATTAAAATTAATGCAAAAAGCTGGTTTAACATTTTTTTCTTTTTCTCCTGAGAGTGGCTCAGTTGAGCTGATGAAAAAACTAAACAAACCTTTTGATTATAATCATGCTTTGAAAATGACAACTTACCTAAATAAATTAAAGATAAAAACTCAAGCATGTTTTATTATTGGCACCCCTCCCGAAACAGATGAAGATAGAGAGCAATCCTTGCAGTATGTGAGGAAACTTGTAAAAAATGGATTAGACGAAATTGCTATTTTTATTTATTCCCCTATTCCTGGATCATATTTTGCAGATCAAATTGGTGGTTTCAAACATTACTCAGAGTTGACAAGGTCACCAAAGTGGAGAAAAGATTATAAGATAATAAATACTTTTAGAATTAAAATGTATTTAACTTTCTTTTTTTACAAATTAATTTTTGCACCAAAAAAAATTTTTAATGAATTTTTTAGAATAATTTCAAGAAATTTTGCTACAAAAATGGAAATGGCCATATTCAAATTTTTTAAACTAAGAATTATGTATAAATTTAACAAGTTCTTTAAATAAAAAATGAAAAAGTTCGCAATACTTTTAAGAATTTCTCGTCCAGATCATTTCATTAAGCATTTATTCATTGTTCCAGGTATTTTTTTTGCAATTCTTTTGGTTCCAAAATATGAGCTAAGTTTAGTTAATTTTATTCTTGGTTTTATTTCATCTTTTTTAATTGCATCTAGTAATTATGCTATGAATGAATTTTTTGATAAAGATTACGACAAATTTCATCCAAAAAAAAAATTTAGATCTCTTGTAAAAGAAAAAATATTATCAAAAGATATTTTAATATACTGTCTATTTTTATACTCTATTTCTTTACTAATATCCTTGTATATCAATAAGTTATTTTTTTATACTTCTTTAGCTTTTGTTATTTCAGCTATTATTTATAATGCAAAGCCGTTTAGATTAAAAGATATTGTTTATTTGGATGTTGTAATTGAGTCTGTAAATAATCCAATAAGGTTTTTTCTAGGATGGTTTATGGTTACAGAAAATTTTTATCTACCGCCAATAAGCATCATCCTTTTTTATTGGTTTACCGGATCTTTTTTAATGGCCAGTAAAAGATTATCGGAAATTCGTTTTTTTAAAAAATATTCAAGTATAAAAAATCTTATCAAATATAGGCAAAATTATAAGCATTATAATGAAAGCAATTTATTAGTAAGCTGTTCATTTTACTTGATGATTGCATCTTTCAATATTGCAATATTTTTATTGAAGTACAGAGAGGAGTTAATTTTAATTTATCCACTTATTTCAATAATTTTTTGTTATTACTTATATTTATCATTAGAGAATGTTTATGATAAAATAAGTCCAGATAAAATATACTTTAACTCAAAATTAATTTTTCTAATTGTTGCCATATGTTTAATTTTTGTAATATCTATGAACTTTGATATAGAAATTGTTCAATGGCTGGTAAATAAAACAATTGAAATAAATATTAATTAAATGAAAAAAGACCCATCGTCAAAAAATACAACAAAATTTTACAACGAATTAGTAGAAGGTAAAAAAAACTTTACTTTTTTTTCAAATGAAACAAGGTTTAACATTGACAATATTCTAAATAAAAAAAATTTAACAAAATATTTTGATAATAAAATAGAGCAATATCTTTCAGATGATTTAGATATTTTAGATTATGGTTGTGGTCCAGGAACATTTTTAATTAAACTTTCACGGATGACTAAATCAAAATTATTTGGTGCTGATATAAGTGGCAAATTCATTGAACAAAGTAAATTTAATTTTGATAAATTTAATTTGACTAACATAGACACTATTAAAGTTGAGCCTGAAAAATTACCTTATAGTGACAAAAAATTTGATATCATATTTTTAATCGATGTAATTCATCATTTAGATAACATTGAAAAAAATTTGGATGAAATAAAAAGAGTTTTAAAAAAAAATGGTAAAATTATTATTTATGAACCAAATAAATTAAATCCAATAATATGGATGATGCATTTAATAGATAAAAATGAGAGAGGATTATTTAGAGTTGGAAGTTTTAATCGCTATAGAGAAATATTTAAAAATCATGAATTTAAAATTGAGAAAGAAGATTATAATGGAATTGTAATAGGCCCAACCTCAAAAATTTTAGATTTATTAAGTGATATTTTAAATAATAAATACATCTATCCTATTCTAGGATTTCTAAATCCGAAAATTTTCATGGTTGTTGGTAAAAATTAAAAAGAATTATATTTTTTTCTCGCTAAGTATCCTTCAGTTTTTCCAACAATATATGAAAATACTATTGGTATAAAGAATATGCCTTGAACACTTATTATTCTTGGTTTTGGTAAATGAATAATTGATAAAATTAAAATACTTAACATATTAGATGCTAAAAAAAATATTAATAATTCATTATGTTTTAAAACCTCAAAATTATTTTTTTTATAACAAAAAATTTTATTAAGGAAAAATTTTTGAAATATTGTAATAATAATTAAAAATATATAAATCAATATCAACTTTCTATTTAACAAAAATTGTAATTTATAAGACTTAATAAAACTGAAAATAGATTGCATACTAAATTCAGTTAAGTTTATTTTTAAAATTTCTATAGATAAATTTTTTAAATTTTTATCAATCAAATTATAATTATTTACGGTCATGAAGAATTTGTCTAGTGTTTTAACGTGCTGCCACGAGTTAAAATTTCTATCATCATCTTTATCAAACGGTTCTTTATTTTTTTTTTCTTTAATCATTTCAAGCATTAAAGACATAGTGTTTTCAGTATAACATTGAAAATAATAATTTTTTTTGAATAATTTAAAGTCCTGATAATCTAAGTTACAAGGATGTTGGTGCTTAGTTTTTCTGAGCAATATTTTATTTGCAATTGATTTGTTTTCATTTGAAATCTGGTCTATTTTTTCTTTATTTAAATAGAAAAGACTATGTGCCCCAATGTGAGCACCTAAATATGGAGCAATACCTAAATGACCAGTAATTAAAAATCTAATAATTAAAAAAAGTATTAATGGGCTCACTGCAGAAAATATTATTTTTGAATTATTGAAATTTAATAATTTTTTTTTATTTTTAATTCTTATGAAATATATCTCGAGAAAAACAAATGAAAGTACGTATACTATAAACAAAGGTCTTATTTGATAGGTAAAAAAAAGAAATATACTAAAAAAAAAACAATAAGCTGTGCTATTTTGATTATGACATTTTAGATAAAAGCAAAAAGTAATTATTATAAAACTCACCGATACAACCTCTGACCAAGAAGAATAATATGACCAAAGACTAACTGATCCCAATATTCCAGTTACAAAAAATAGTGTAAATAATTTATTATATTTATATTTGTAAAGTGAGGTAAAAAGAAATATTAGAGAAATACAAAAAAAAATATAATTAAATTCTGCCCAAAAAACCATATTAACAGAAAAAAATTTATATATTTTTACAATTAGTGGCCCACCAAAAGATCTGTACTGACTAAAAAAATTCTCCAAACTGGTATAGTTATAATTATAAAAACTATATGCATCACCTTCATCTAATATTGGAGAGAAAAAATAGTTTCTATCACTTAAAAAAAAAAAAATAATAATTTGAAAAATTATCAACATAAAAATCATTGGTCTCAATTTAAATAAATTTGTTATGTCAATTGGAAAAAAATTATTATTTTTAATCATTTATATAAAACTATACTAGTTTCGATAATTTGTTATAAAATATTAGTATGAAGTCAAAAAAAATATTTTATGGAATTTTTGTGATCTTTTTAACTTTTGTATTAATTTTACTAATCAATTTTAATTCTTTTAAAAAAAAATTAAGCCCATTCATCCCAGATACAATAAAACAAAAAATAAAACAAAATATTATAGGGGAATATAATCTTAAAATAATTGATGATTTCAATAAAACAAACAAAATATCAAATTATTATAATCAAAAAATATTACCCGAAACGCAATTTTTAAAAATCAATATCCAGAAATTATCGCTCAAGAAATTTGATTTAAAGTCTTCACCTGCAAAAAATAATAAAATGTTTGTCAAACCTGAAACTACAACTTTTTATTTAGATCAAATTGATGAAAAATTAATAGTATTGTCAAGCTTAGGAAAATTTATATTTTTAGATCTTAAATCATTATTTGATGATGATTTAGATGAAGCGATAGATCCAATAATAAATTTTGATCAGACTTTTTCTAAAGTTCTAGATGTATTTGTTTTTGAGCAGAAAATATTTTTATCTTTTGCAAAAAAAATAAAAGAAGATTGTTATAAGATTGGAGTAATGCAATCAAAATTTAGTCAAATAGAAATGTCATTTAATACAATTTTTTTAAATGATGAATGTACCGCATCTGCTTATGCGGGTAAGATGATCAACTATATTTTTAATAATAAGAGTGGAATATTGTTAAGTATTGATGCTCTCTCAAAGAAAAAAGATCAAGCTCAAAATATCAAATCAAACTTAGGAAAAATATTATTTTTAAACTTAGACAATTATAGTTTCACACAATTTTCAAAAGGGCATAGAAACCCACAAGGGCTATATAATGACAACGGAGTTATTATTTCAACCGAACACGGTCCAAGAGGAGGTGATGAAATAAATATTATTAAGGAAAATAAAAATTATGGATGGCCAATAAGCTCATATGGCGAACCATATAATTTCGAAAAAAGCGATAAAACAAAATATAATTATTTGAAAAATCATAAAAAAAATGGCTTTGAAGAGCCAGTTTTTTCTTTTGTACCGTCTATTGGAATTTCACAATTAATAAAAATTCCAGAAGGTTTTAATGAATTTTGGAAAAATAATTATTTAATTACATCACTCAATAGCGGTAGTATTTATAGAACTAAGATAAGTTTGTTAGATAACAAACTAAATTTTATTGAAAAAATATTTATTGGAGAAAGAATAAGAGATATTATTTATATTAAAAATTTAAAAATAATTCTTCTAGCACTAGAAAATACGGGAAGCATAGGCGTGTTAAGTAATTTTATAGAAAACTAGTTAAAAATTAAATTGCATATAAAAATAATTAATGACAATCAATATCTTAAAATGAAAAATTAAGTATTTTAGAAATAAATTTTGCTTATGCTGTAATAAAAAATTAAAAAAAGCAATTGAGCTTCCTAGATTTTCAGTTAATGAGTTTTACATTAGTAGAAATAAACCTATTAATAATAACTATTTGGTTTATCAAGCTTACTTATACTGTGATAATTGTAAACATATGACTATGAGTTATACGCGTCCACAATTGCTCCTTATATTGTGTTTTTTTTGGGTGTACTACAAGTGTACGATTTATTTGGTAGTATATTTTCCTTCTAATATTTTGCACTTATCTTTTTCTTAAAGAAACAAATATATTTACTTCTAACTGTATTTTAATTCATATTTAAAAGTGTAGCTAACTGCTCAATTGTTTATGCCACTGACTCATTTATCTATTCGAACAAATACGAAGTTCGAAAAATGGAAGATATTAGTTAGGGGATCTTTAGCATCTCTCTTTACCCAGCCGCTAGGGACGAGTTGATAGACATCATATTCTGGTAACTGCTTTGCGAAATAGTTTAATGAAGTATTACGAAACAGTTGATGCCAGTTAAACTCTATTTGTATAAATTTTGGCTTTATTTTAGAGAAAGTATTTATAGCTCCTTCGAATACCTCTGACTCGAATCCCTCGGTATCAATCTTTACTAAATCAATTTTAGTGATGTTATTCGCCTCGCAGTAACTATCAAGCTTAATCACAGGAACTTCTATCTTCTCTTTGTTGGAGACATAACTGACTTTCTTTACCTCTTCAGAGAACGAAGCGTGGGCAGGTGCCTTAGGGTTGTAATGAATGGTTAACATATCTTCTATACTACCAACCCCTTTGTTTTCTAAAATCACTCGTTTGGCATAGTTTTTAGTAGCATCAGTCAATTGTTGAAAAACAGCAGGCAGTGGCTCAAAACTTATTATACGAGCACTTGTCTCTTTAAGCAGCTCAATAGTATACTCACCAATGTTTGCACCTATATCAATGCAAAGTTTTGGATTAGTCGGCGCAAGAATTTCAGTTATAAAAAAACTTTCACCACTTTCTTTGTTATTGCGAAAGTTATTATAACCACGGGCTCGCAGTGTGAAGCTAAGTAAAAGAGAATTAATTTTTACAAATATACTGCGACTAAAAATTCTGGCATATAAGTAGCCTATGAAAGAAATCATTTTTAATACCCTATAATTATTAAATTAGAGAAACAAGCTTAGTTTATTAACTATTTATAGAAAATCTTTATTTGTCTTTCACATCTATTTGCTAATTGATTTAAAGAAACTTTACTATCACTATCAACATTTTCAATGCCTCTGTTATGAGCGACTGTTACTGATTTCCAATTTACATTAAATTGTTTTTTTAATTTCAAATATTTTAGGTTCTTTTTCAAAGTTTCTATTATAAAAGTTTTACTTTTAAACTTATATTTTGCTTCATAATTAAACTTTTTATTGTTTTGTGTTAATTTTCTAACTTGCTCAATCGCATATTTTTTATCTATCAAGTTAGGAACTGCTATAACTGTGTAAGCACTCTGATTAATCTGATTGTATTGATTAAGCAGTAGAGTACTGCGTGGTTTAAATTCGCTAAATCTCATACAAATTTACTTATCTGATCCAAAATTTATTTATTCTAATTACCCGCCTCATTAATATTTAGTTATTATCATTTAATCTAATCTTTGATAGTTTAGTTGGATAATAATAGAAATTTAATACTTGAATATATGTACATTAATTTTTTAGAATCTCATCACAAAAAAACAAAAAGAAATTATTTAGAAAGAGTAAACAAAATAAACAAAGCTGAGGCAGCTTCGAAAGCTAAGTTGTGGGATTTTGATTACTGGGATGGCTCAAGAGATATAAATTATGGTGGATACCATTACGATGACAGATGGAAGCCAATAGCTGAAAAAATGATTAATCATTATAAATTAGATGAAAATAGTAAAATCTTAGATGTTGGATGCGGAAAAGGATATTTGTTATATGAGTTTAAGAATTTTATCCCCGATTGTGAAGTTAAAGGTTTAGACATATCCAAATATGCAATTCAAAATTCTAAAGAAGAAATAAAAAATCAGATCAGCCTTGGTTCTGCTAAAAAGTTACCCTTTAAAGATAATTATTTTGATTTGGTTATTTCTATAAATACTCTTCATAATCTTTATTGTTATGACTTGCATAGTAGTTTAAAAGAAATTGAACGTGTCTCTAAAAAAAACAAATATATTTGTGTAGAATCTTACAGAAATGAAAAAGAAAAAGTAAACCTGTTATATTGGCAGGTTACCTGTGAAAGCTTTTTTACACCAGATGAGTGGAATTGGTTTTTTAAGCAAGCACAATATAACGGAGATCACTCATTTATTTACTTTGAATAACAGATATGCAACAAATTATATCCAAGGCAGCAATTTTAAGACAAATAAATAAACCATTAGAAATATCAAATGTTTTAGTTCCAAAAAAATTATTTAAAGGTCAGATATTAGTGAAAATGATGTATTCTGGAATATGTGGATCACAATTAGGAGAAATACAAGGAGTAAAAGGAAAAGACAAATATTTACCACATTTACTTGGACACGAAGGCATTGCTAAAGTAATCAAAAAAAACAGTTATGTTAAAAAAGTAAAAGAAGGTGATATAGTTTTATTACATTGGATGCCAAGTAATGGAATAAACTCAAAAAATCCAATTTATATAGATAAGAAAAATAGAAAAATTAATGCTGGTTTTGTAACCACCTTTAATGAGTATGCGGTAGTATCTGAAAATAGATTAACTAAAATTAATAAACAGAAAAAAAATTACTTAGATTATTTATTGTTAGGTTGCACATCTAGTACAGCAATAGGATCTGTTAATAAAAATTTACCAATTAAAAAAAAATCATTTATAATAGTTAGTGGATGTGGTGCCATAGGATTATATATAATAAAATATCTCAAATTTTTAGGAATTAAGAATATAATAGGAATAGATGTTCATTATAAAAAAATAAAATTTGCAAAAAAACTTGGGTGTGTAAAAGTTTTCAATTCTAAAGAAAAAGATTTTATAAAAAAACTTAATAATTCACTATCTAATGGTGCAGATTATGTTTTTGAATGTAGTGGAAATTCAAATCAAATTAGTAATATGTTTAAGGTTTTAAATTCAAAAGGTTCTTTGAACCTAATTGGGGTGCCAAATCATGGCTCTAAATCTGGATTCAACACTTTAGATATTAATCTTGGAAAAAAAATAATTGGAAACAAGGGTGGGGACTTTTATGCTAAAAAACATATATCACAGTATAAAAAAATTATTTTTTCAAAGCATTGTAATCACAGAAATTTCATTACTGAAATAATCAAATTAAATAGTTTAAATGATTACTTTAGAAAAATGGCGCAAGGAAAAATATTAGGCAAAGGTATAATTAGATTTTAATGAGAATTATTCTAATAGGTGCTAGTAGTTTAATAGGTCAAGTATTATTCAATGAGTTAAAAAAAAGGGAAATAAATGTCATTGGCACATATAATAATTCGAAAAAAAAAGGATTAATTAAATTCAATATACAAAAAGATAGAATAGACTCAAAAATAGATATTAAAAAAAGTGATATTTTTTTCTTACTGTCTGCTGTATCGAATCCAAATGATGTTTTTAAAGATAAAAAAAAATCAAATAATATTAATATTATATCAACTAAAAAAATTATTAGCAAAATACAATCAAAAGGAGCTAAAATTTTTTTCTTTTCATCAATAGAGGTTTTTGCTGGAACAAAAGAAAAATACTCTGAGAGGTCAAAACCAGAACCATTAAATTTATATGGTAAACAAAAGTATGAGATAGAAAAATTTTTAATTTCAAAATTTAAAAATTTTACAATTATTAGAACTAGTTTTATTGTAGGATATAAATCAACAGATAGGTGTCCAATTAAACTTACATATGAAACAATAATTAAACCTAAGGCAAGGATGGCTTATGATAATAAGTTTGCTATTACCTGTGTAAACGATTTTGTGAATTTGATATTAGTTACCTTAAATTCAAAAAAACTTTTTTCAAAAAAAGTTTTACATTTAGCTTCTCCTAAAACTATCATTAGATATAAATTGGCATCAAAAATCAAAAAAATTAGTAAAATTGGAAATCAAATGAAATTTGATAAAGTAAAATTTAGTGATATTAAGTTTTTAGAGGATAGAGGAAAAAAAAATAGACTTGTCTCTCTTTATGATGAAATTAAAAATTTTAAATTTAAAAACTTAAATGAAATAATAAAAAAAAAAACATTGTCTTTAGATAAAAATGAAAAATATTGTTCAAAATAAATCAATTATAGCTACATATAATTCTAAAATTATATCTAAATTAAAAAAAATGGCTGATACTTCTGAAAGTCAAAGGTCCAGAGCGATTATCCATTTGAATAGAAATTCTAAAATTAATGAAATGATAATTGTATTAAAAAAAAATAGTTATCTTCGACCTCATTCTCATCCAAATAAAAAAACAGAAACTTACCATGTGATAGAAGGAAGAATGAATGTTTGTATATTTGATAGATATGGAAAAATTATTAAAGTTGTTAAAATGGGAAATATTAAAAGTGGTTTAGAATTTTATTACAGAATGAACAAAACCATTTTTCATATGCCAATGGCTATAAGTAATTATTGTGTTTATCATGAAATTTACTCTGGGCCATTTGTTAAAAACAAAGATGTCAATTATTGCGATTGGTCTCCTAAAGAAAATGAAAAAGAAAAAATTAAAATCTTTCTTAAAAATATTAGATTAAATAATTTTTAATTGTTTGTATTAGCTATAGGAGCATTTATAAAAGGATACATTTCTCCTAGGTTTATCGGCTCAAAAATTCCTCTTTCATTTTTTTTATAACCTTGTTTAAATAACGAATTTGAATCTGGGTCACTAATAAGCTCACAAATTATAGGTCCTTTTTTTTTGATAAGAATTTTAATTTTATTTTCTATTTCATTATTTTTATTAATTCTTAGATATTTTAAATTATATGCTTTAGCTAATTTTTTAAAATCTGGAAAAGTAATATCTGGTGATTTTGTTCCTAAATATTTTTTTGATAGAAATTCTCTTTGAGTATGTCTTATTGCCAAATAACCTTGATTATTTACTAATAAAATAACCACATTTATGTTTTTTTGGGCAATTGTTTGGAGATCTTGGCTATTCATTAGAAAACTACCATCTCCAATAATACATAAAAGTTTATTAAATTTTTTCGATGAATGTACCCCAATGGTTTCAGCTAAACCAGTTCCCATTGACGATATTGAGGAGGAGCATATCACTTCAGTATTTTTTTTAATTACTGAACTTTGAAATCCTGCGTATAAAGCAGTACCACCACCGTCTATGATTATTGCTGATTTATCAAAAAGTTTATTTGTGAAAGTTCTAATAAATTTATTTACATCTACGTATTTATTTTTTTTTGGTTCATACCAGTTCAATTCTTTATACTGTGAATACCAATCATTCTTTTTGTTAATTGATTTGAATATTTTTTCAAAAAAAAACTTTGCATCGATATTCAATTTATGCTCAAAATTAACATTTAAATTATTAAGTTGATCTTTATCTATATTAACAATAATTTTTTTGGCTTGTTCTGCGTAATTATCGTAAAGAGTTGTTGTTTGTGGAATTGGTAAGTGATTACCAACGCATACCAATATATCAGAATTGAATACAGATTTGTTAGCACCTCTTTGACCACTCATACCAATGATTCCTAGGTTTTCCCTCATTTTAGTTTCAAACATATCTAAAGTGTTCCAGGTTAATACAAATGGAATTTTTTTATTTTTGAAAAATTTTTTAAGCTTTTCAATTTTAATTTCTGAGGATTTGACCCCATGTCCTATTACAAATAATGGTCTTTTACTTTTGTTGATTAAATTAATAACTTTATCAAAATTTTTTAATTTATTGCTATGATCTAATTTATTAATTATTTTTATTTGATTTTTTTTTTACCCTGACATTCTGCCATTGTATTTCAAGAGCTAAATCTAGCCAAACGGGTCCAGGCCGTCCTGACTTTGCAATTTGGATTGCTTTTTTAAATTCTTCTAAGATTTTATTTTTATTATTTAAAAATTTTGTATATTTTGTAATCGGTCTTACTATGTCACATATATTTACTTCTTGAGTGCCAACTTGGCGGACTTTTTTGTTATAAGATGTATGATTAGATCTTGCCTGTCCACTGATAAAAACTACCGGTATAGAATCTTGCCAAGCAGCTAGTAAACCAGTGATAGCATTAGTTGTGCCTGGTCCTGTAGTTACAACTGCACAACCAATGTTTTTTGAAGCCTTAGCATTTGCAACTGAAGCTAATGCAGCAGTCTCTTCGTGATGGGTGAAAGTAACATTAATTTTTTTTTTAATCAAAGAGTCAAAAATATGAACTACCGCACCACCTTGTAATCCGAACACATGATTAACTAAGTTTTTTTTTAGAATATCAGCAATTAAGTCTGTAACTTTCATATTAAAAGTTATAAATATTAAAATATACTTAACAATACAATATTAATTCTTATCTATTATGAAGTACAGATTACAATACAAATGCACTGCCTGTAACCAAAATATTGTAAAAAAAAAAAATATAGTCGAATTAAAAAAATTACCTATCACTGAAATAATAATAAATAATCCTTATTATAAGAAAAACATTTATTTTAATCAAAAGCTAAAATATTGTGAGGAATGTAATCATCTAGGTTTAGTTTATAATTATGATGTGAGCAAATTTTATAATGAGAATTATTTAAACTCTTCAAATTCATTTTCTAATAAATCAGCTCAACAAATATTTTATAAATTTATCCGAAAACATATTTTGAATAAAAAGCAAAATATTATAGAAGTTGGTGCGAATAATCTCTATTTACTTGAATTATTTAAAAAAAATATTTTAAAAGCTATTGCAATCGATCCTGTCGTTAAAAAAAATAATAAATTAAAAAACATTAAATATTTAAAGAAATTTTCATCAGAAATAAAAAAAAATGATATTAATTTTAAGCCGGGTATAATTTTATGTAGTCATACATTGGAACATATAGAGAATCCTTTTCAATTTATGAAAGATTTTGCTAAATTTGGTGATAAAAATACTAAGTATTTTTTTCAATTTCCGAGCTGTGAAAGTATAATTGATAGATCAGCATTTGATCAAATCCATCATCAACACTTAAATTATTTTTCTTTATTATCTTTTTCAAAGATGATTTCTAAATTAGGTTTAGAGGTTATAGATTATGAATTTAACGAACATCATTATGGTGCATTAATGTTTTATTTTAAAATGAAATCAAATAAAACAAAAAAGAAAGAAAATTTTTTGAAGAGCAAGACTCTTTCAAAAATTAATTTAAAAGAAAGGTACAAAAAATACCAAAATTATACAGAAAATTTAATTCAAGTAGTTAAAAGCTATAAAAAAAGAAATTATAAAATCTATGCTATTGGTGCCAGTTTGATGTTACCAATAATTGACTTCCATTTAAAAAAATTATTTAATATAGTTGATAACATTTTAGATGATGATAAGAAAAAAATCGGAAAATTTTTTCCAAATATAAACGCCAAAATAAAAAGTCTTAATAATACTGATTTAAAAAAATCAGTTGTAATTATTGCATCTGTTGCTTCATCTGTTACTACTAGAAAACTTATTTCAATAGTTGATAAAAAAAATGCTAATATTATAATTGTCCCATCACTGAGTTTTTAAATGAATATTGATCTTAATAACAAAATAGCTTTAGTTACTGGGGGAGCTACTGGTTTAGGAAAAGGTATCGCTTTAGCTTTAGCAAAGTCAAATGCAAGAGTTATAATAACTTCCAGAGATAAAAATAAACTAAAAAATACCCTCAAATCTCTTGGAAAAAAATCAAGAGGATATAATTTTGATTTGACCAAAGACAATGATCTTGATCAGCTTTATAAAAAAATTAAAAAAATATATGGAGGTGTCGATATAATTGTGAACAATATAGGCCATACTCTTGGAATAAAAGATCCGTTTGCTTACTACAAAGATTTTGAAAAGGTAATGAAGGTCAACTTTTTAACAACTGTAAAGGTAAATAATAGATTCATTAAAGGAATGAAAAAAAATAAGTGGGGAAGAATAATAAACATAACTTCTTTGGCTGGTACTGAGGTAAGCGGACCATCTTCATTTAATGCCTCAAAAGCTGCTTTAACTGCATATACTAGAAGTGTAGGAAGACAACTTGCTGTGGAAAAGCAAAATATAGTTATGACAGCTGTTGCTCCGGGTGTAATACCAACAGATGATGGTCATTGGAATCCAAAAAATATTAATTCAAAGCATGCAAAAAATTATCTTAAAAATAGAACAGCTTTAGGGAGATTTGGAACTATAGATGAAGTAACTGGAATAATTGTTTTTTTAAGCTCTGAAAAAGCCTCATTTTTTCATGGATCTATCCTGCAACCAGATGGTGGGCAATCAAGACAGCATATGTCATTCAATTATCTTTAAATTAATACTAAATTTTAAAATTTATCTATTCTTAATATTCTATCTATAAAGTATTTTTTAGATTGGTTGATCTGTGAAATTAAAAAATTGTTTTTGTATCTTGAGTTTAAAATAATATAAAACCATTTAATATTATTTAAAATTTGTAAATTTAGACTCACTTCAATCTTAGAATTTCTCAACATTTTGTTTAAGTTTTTGATAAAATATTTAATCTTGTGATTATCTACCTTAATATCAGGTTGCGATATAAAATCTAAAACTAATTTATAAGAACTATCCAATCCAGAATATTCAAAATCTATAAAGGAAATTTTATTTTTATGCTTAATTATATTATTTACGTTAAAATCTGAAGGGGATAAAATCAGATTATTTTTACTAAATTTTATTTTTTTTTTTAAAAAAATTAATTTAATTTTTCTATATTTTTTTTTGATTAAATGAATTGTTTTATTTAATTTTAAATTCAGTAATTTAGATTTTTTTATTCTTAAATCTGTTTTTTGTATTCTGTTATCTATATTTTTAAATACATCAGTAATTTTTGTTACTTTATCGGTTCCATATTTAATTTTTGAGTTAGTTAATTTGATGTAATTTTTTTTTTGTTTTTGAATTAAATTAATAAAATTTATAATTTTTCTTATGTCATTTAATGAAATTTTTCTTATTTTTGATCCTTTTATAAAGTTCATAATAATAAAACTAAATTTTTTATTATAATATTTTATATTAGGAGTTTGATTTAATAATTTTGTTTTTTTTAAAAAAAATAATTCTTTTTCAAAAGATAAATTTTCTTTATTATTTTTATAGATCTTTAAAATATATTTTTTTTTTTTAAGATTAACTAAATATACTTCATTATTAGATCCATAATTAATTTTTTTTATTATCTTAATTTCTGAAAAAATAATTTTTTTAATTTTATTTTCTAAAAAGAAATTTTTTTTCAAAATTAAAAAATTATTAATTTTTTTCCATGAAAATAAATTTTTGTATTGTAATTTATTTTTTGAAAAATGTATTTTATAAATACTTTCTGGTAAATCTTTCAGTATTCCATCTAGGTCATCTATAAAGATATCTATTTTATTTTTTTTAATAATTTCAATTTTTTCTTTTTTTGTATTAGTGAAAAAAATATTTTCATTTTTTATCAATTCATTTTCACAATATGAAATATTTTTATTTCTTAAAAAATTTTTTGAAGCCTTTCTTAGATTAACTTTTTTCCCAATAGACGGGTGTTTTGTTTTATGACTTACAATATATATATCGTAATAATTTTTTAGTTGTTTAATTGTATTATAAAAATCATCAAAAAGTGATGCATAATTTAATTTTTCACCGTAAATTAAACCCTGTAACTTTGTCCATTCAGCATTGTTATAGTTATTTATTATTTCAGATTTAATAATATTTTTAGAATTTAAATTTTTATTTAAATTCAATTTATAAAATTTCTTTTTTGCTAATTTGTAGATCAATTCATCATAACAAATAATAGTGTTATCTAAATCTATGCCTAATTTTATCAAGTTAAATTTTTTTTATTAATTCTTTAGCTGTAAGTTTTAAAAAGTCTCTTGCTTCATTATGTTCACCTAATCCAGTATAAAATCTTTTATCTATTTTATTAAAAATAATCTTTCTATTTTTTAGTTCTTTTCTTAAATAAAATAATAGATCACGCACTATACCAGTTTCATGATAGTGCTCTTCTAGTAAAAAAATTATTTTATATTTTTTTAAAGTATTTTTTAATTCTTTAATATTTAAAGGTGATACCGTATGAAGGCTATATAAAGAAGCACTCAGGTTTTTTTTAAGTAATTCTTTTTTAAGATCACTGCCAACAGCCAACATGTTTCCAATACTAATTATGCAAATATTTTTACCTTTGCTAACCAAATTTAATTTTGAAATTTTGATATTATTATTTTTATTTATTTTTGGTTCACCTTTTTTCCCCAATCTAAAATAAAATGGTTTTTTAATCTTGGAAATTTGCTTTGTGAGTTCTATAACTTCAATGGAATCGCCTGGGCAAATTACATTCATATTTGGGATATTTTTCATTAAAGAAATATCATCCAATGAATGGTGTGTAGTTCCAAGTCTAGAATAAGATAATCCAGCACCTGTACCAACAATTTTTACATTTAAATTTTGGTAACAAACGTCAAGTTTAATCTGTTCATAAGATCTTGAAACAAGGAAAGGTGCAATTGTATATATAAATGGAATGAATCCTTGTTTGGCTAGTCCAGCTGCGACACCAACCATATTATTTTCTGCTACTCCACAATTATAAAATTGATTATTACACTTAATTTTAAATTTATCAAAAAGTCTATTTCCTATATCACCTGATAGGAGAATAATTTTTTTATTTTGGATTGCTAATTTTGTTATTTGTTCTGCAAATGCGTTTCTCATTATTTATCTAATTCTTTTAAAAAATATTTAAGTTCCTCATGGTTTGGAGATCTGTAGTGCCAGTTATTATCGTCTTCTATACTTTTTATACCACTACCTTTTACAGTATTAGCAATTATCACTTTAGGTTTTTTATTTTTTTTTTTAAATGCTCTATTAATTTGATTAAAATTATGACCATTTATTGAAATGACTTCCCATCCAAATGATTGAAATTTTTTATCTAAAGGTTTTAAGCTTAATATTTTATCTGATCTCCCCGTTGCTTGCCATTTGTTATAATCAATAATCAAAGTTAAATTCTTTAAATTTTGAGCAGAAGCGAACATTGCCGCTTCCCAAGTTGTTCCTTCATTACACTCACCATCACTTATCATCACAATAGTTTTTTCTTTTTTATTTCTAATTTTATTTGCAAGAGCTAATCCATTAGCAAATGGAAAGCCATGTCCTAAAGAACCTGTTGCACATTCTATACCACGAATATTGGGTGATGGATGTTCCTCTAATGAAGATCCAACCTCGCAATAACTAAAAAAAATCTTTTCTGAGATGAATTTTTTTCTGTAAAGCGCTGAATAAATAGTGCTCGCTGCGTGACCTTTGCTTAAGATAAATTTATTATTATTTTTTTTATTAATAATAAGTTCATAAATATAAGAGATTATATCTACGCAAGACAATGATGAACCCAAATGAGCTGTTTTTTTTAAAAACGATAAATAAATAATGTCCTTACGAATTTTTTTTGATAGATTTATTGTATTTTTAATTTTTTCATCCATTTTACTGTATAGTTAGATTGATTTACTTTAATTTTTTTGGTTCTATCTAAATCAATTAGGTCTTCTATAGCATGTCTTACTCCATACATTGTTTTAAAACCTAATTTGGTAATTTTTGTTGAGTCTTGTCTATATGATCTTGGATCGTTTGATTTTATTACATTAATTTTCGCATTAGTTTTTTTCTGAATCATTTTTGCTATTTTATTTATTTTTAAATTTTCAAATCCAGCATTATAAAATCCTGATGGAATTTTCCTTTTTAAAAAAAATTCATAAAGCCTTATCATATCTTTAATATGGATATTTGGTCTTGTTTGATTTCCACCTAAAACAGTTATCTTTTTTTTCTTTATAGCTTGAAGTGTTAACAGGTTTACCGAAACATCGTATCTCATCCTAGGAGAGATACCACATACAGTAGCAGGTCTTATACAATATATATGAATTTTATCTTTAAAACTCATAAACACTCTCTCGGCAACCATTTTTGTTTTATTATAAATAGATATAGGAACTAAATCTAAATCTTCAGTTACATTTTTTTCCTTTTTAACACCATAGACACTTCCAGAACTTGCATAAATAAATTTTTTTACTTTACATTTGGTCGCAAATTTTATGATTTTAATTGATGTTACAACATTAACATCCCAGGATAAGTTTGGATTTAAATCTACAGCAGGATCATTAGCAATGTTTGCCAAATGGATTACTGAATCTATACCTTTAAACCATTCTATTTTTACATTTCTTATATCTTTTTTGATTACTTTAAGGCGTTTATTTTTTTTTAAAAAATTCCCAAACCAAAATGTATCTACAACAGTTATTTTGTTTCTTTTGTTTTCAAGTAGTTTTTCTGTAAGCGGTGTTCCAACATATCCACCACCTCCCAAAAGTAAGATTTTCATTTTTTGTGTATATATTTTAAGGAAGTCTTTTTAAAGAAATTAATATTTTTTTTTGCCCAATCAATGGTTTTTAGAATACCACTTTCTAAGTTAGTTTCATCACGCCAAGAATATAATTTTCTTATTTTATTAGAGTTTAAAGTGTACTTTAAATCTTTTCCATCTCTTTCTTTTATATGATAATGAATTTTTTTTTTACATTTCATAATTTTTTTAATTATTTTAACCAATTCTAAAATGCTTATAAAATTTTTTGTAGAAATATGAAATGTCTCTCCATTATTTTTTTTATCAATTAAAACTTTATATAAGGCACTAGAAACATCTTCCATATATATAAATGATCTTAAGGTGTCCCCTTTGCCATGTATTGGTATTTTCTTATTTGTTAATATTGAAATAATTATTTTAGGTATAATTCTGTAACTTTTTTGATATGGGCCATAAATATTTGAAGTTCTTGTAAAAACTACAGGAAAATTTAGAGTTTTATTATAAGCTATAAGGTTTAAATCTTGAGCTGATCTAGATATTGCATAAGGGGTTGTTGGGCTAAAATTATTAGTTTCTTTTAATAATTTGTGAGTGTGACCATAAACTTCTGGAGTGGTAAAGTTGAGATATTTTATAATTTTAATTTTATTTAATTCTTTAATAAGCATTGAATTAGAGACGACATTTGTTTGGTACCAATGTTCTGGATTTACCCAACTTTCTGCTACCATGCCTTGAGCTGCAAAATTAACTATGTACTTGATTTTTTTATTTTTTATAATTCTGATTAATTTGTTCAAATCCTTCTTTACATTTAAGTTAATTTTATAAAATTTAAAATAATCTATATGTTTGTTTTTTTTATATATTAAGTATTCTTTATTAATTTCGTTTTTTCTTGATACAGCATAAACTTTAATTTTTTTTTTCAAAAGGTAGTCTATAAAATTTGATCCAGCAAAAGAATTGCTACCTATGATTAAAATTTTATTCATTAATATTAAATCTAAGATTAGTAGCTAAACCAATTTTATAGTTAACTTAAGATTATACTTATATCTATAATAAATTTTAAAAAAATGATAGAAAATATATACATAATGAATAATATTTTTGAAATTAAAAAAATACTCAAAATTTTAAAAAATAAAAAACTTTACTACAAACATGAAAAATAAAATTGCTACGTTAGAGAATTTAAAAATATTAAGAAAGAAAAACTTAAACAAGAAAATTGTACTGGCTCATGGAACATTTGATTTTTTTCATTATGGACATTTAGAACATCTAGAAAAATCAAAAGATTTAGGTGATTTACTTGTAGTTAGCATAACAGCTGACAAATATATAAAAAAAGGTGTTGGAAGACCAATTTATAAGCAAGATCAAAGATTAAAATTTATTTCTTCATTAGATTTTGTTGATTATGTTGTTGCAATCAATTCTACTAGTGGGATTGAAATTATAAATTGCTTAAAACCAGATATTTACTCCAAGGGACATGAATATAAAAACAAAAATAATGATTTCACAAGAAAAATTTTAGCCGAAGAAAAAGAAGTTAAAAAAAATAAAGGTAAAATATCTTATACAAATGAAATGGTTTTAAGCTCCTCTAACCTTATTAATCGAATGAAATTTACAGAAAAAGGTTTAGATGAGGAGTTTAGAGAAAGTTTTAAAAAATCAAATGATTTTTCATATTTTTTTAAAAAATTTAATGAAATCCAGAATAAAAATATATTAGTAATTGGAGACTCAATTATTGATGAATATGTTTTTACAACTGCTTTGGCAAAATCCCCCAAGGAAGAAATAATATCCGTAAAAGAAGAAAAAAAAAATGTATATTTTGGTGGTATATTTGCGACAGCCAATAATATTTCAAATTTTGTTAATAATGTAACATTGCTGACCTTAATTGGAAATGAAAAAGGCTTAGAAAAAAAAAATAAAAAAAAGATTAAATAAAAATTTAAATTATTACTTTTGTACCAATGAAAATACAAAAACGACAACTAAAACCAGGTATTTAGATAACTCTAACAAAAAACTTTTTCAAACAAATAAACTAAACTTTAGTTTAATAGACTTAAAAACAGAGAAAAAAATATTAAAGTTTCTAAAAAAAAATATTAAAAATTTTGACTTAGTCGTGGCAAATGATTTTGGCCATGGACTACTTACTCCAAAAATAATTAAAGTCTTAGAATCACAATCAAAAAAACTATGTATAAATGTTCAAACTAATAGTGCAAATTTTGGTTTTAATTTTTTTGATAAGTATAAGAAGTGCTATTATTTGTCATTAGATGAACCAGAAGTAAGATATGCATTAAAAGATAGAGATAATAATATAAAAATTTTAGTTAAAAAAATGTTAAAAAAAACTAAAGCACAAATCATTGCTGTTACGTATGGAGCCAATGGTACTAAAATGTTTAGCAATAACAAAATAGTATCTTTGCCAGCTTTTTCAAAAAATGTAGTAGATACTCTCGGAGCTGGGGATGCTTTTTTTGCAATTTCATCTATATATTCTATGTGTGATAATAATTCTAAAAATATAGGTTTTGTTGGTAACTTAGCAGGAGCAATGAAAATACAATTTTTAGGTCATGAGAGAAATATTGAGCGAGATGATTTGATTGGATATATGAAATCTTTTTTAGCTTGAAATAGAAATATTCTACAAACTTTACATTCACAAAATACATTGATTATCCATAACTATTTAAGTAAGTTGCATATCAAATGTCTAAAGTACTTCTTAATACATACTTAAATGAATTACAAAATCTGATTAAATCATTAGATTTAGACAAAATTTTATTACTAAAAAAAAAATAATGCTAACAAAAAAAAGAAATGGCAAAGTATTTATTTTTGGAAATGGAGGAAGTATTTCTACAGCCAACCATTTTGCAGTAGATATGATCAAAAATGCCAAAGTTGAAACTATCTCTATTTCAAATGATAATTTAATAACATGTTTTAGCAATGATTATGGATTTGAATATTGGATAAAGCATGGCATAAAATATTATGCTAAAAAAAATGATTTAGTTATTTTTTTGAGTGTAAGTGGAAAATCTCAAAATATAATTAATGCAGCTAAGTACTGTAATAAAAAAAAAATTAATTTCTTTTCCTTAACAGGACATAAGAAAAACAATTTATTAAATAAAATATCAAAAAATTTTTTATGGATAGACTCTATGTCTTATAATATTGTAGAAATAGCTCATTCAATAATATTATTTAACATTGTTGATTTAATCATAGGAAAAAATATTTACACATCTAATAGATAGTAATATAAAAATAGTAATACAATTATAGTACATGAAATCTATACTATTATTTTCTTTTGGATATTCAATAATACCAATTCTAAAGATATTAGCGCTATTTATAAACTTTAAATTTTGCCATATACACACATCTAGAATAGGACATCAAATATTTAATTTTGATTTTGCTCTTTTGTCAGTTTCAAAAAATACTTTATTATTATGTTCACACGACAAAAAAGTAGCAAATAATTTTATTCTTAATTTTTTTAAGAACCAACAGCAAATTTTTTTTTTTTGGATTTTTAAATACTTTTATTTTGCCATATATCATATCAATCCTAACTCCGACTTAATTGTTAGTTGGAAGCAATATCAGCCTAATTTTTCTTTTTATTTAACAATAAAAAGTAAAATTAAAACACCAGAATATTCTATGGAAGAGATAAAAGAGATTTTGTTAAAATATAAAATTAAAAAAGATTTTGTAGGCTTACATGCAAGAAATAATTATTATGTAGAAAAATATACACCAGAAGATAAAAATGTTCATGATTTTAGAAATTTCAATTTTACTGATTACAATTTAGTCATTGAATATTTAAATAATAAAAATAACTCAATAATTAAATTAGGAGAAGACTTTCCAAATGAAAATTTAAAATTATTAGGAACAAAAATCTTTACCTCAAAAGATTTCAAGTCACACGAAGAAATTGATTATTTTATAAATACTCACTCTAGGTATAATGTTGTATCAGTTTCAGGAATTGCAGGAATGTCAGCAATGATAAGAAAAAAGATAGTATATGTTAACTTTCTGCCATTTAATTTAGATCAATTAAGTTGGAGCTCTCCTGGATCTTTAATATTGCCAAAAAAAATTTTTAATATACATGAGGGAAGACTTTTAACCTTTCAAGAGAGTACAAAAATTAAATTTAGTGTTCATCAAAAGATAGATCCATATAAAAAAAATAATTTAACAGTTATAAATAATTCACCTACAGAAATATTAGATACAATAATAGAAATGGAAGAAAAACTATTAGACAATATTAGCGATGATTCTATAAGATTAAATAATTTATTTTGGAAAAGTATTACAGATAATAATTATGAAAAAATAAATTATTTGAAAAATGAACTTAAATTATCTATTTCAACTAGTTTTTTAAAAAACAATCAAAATTTATTTTAATTTGAATAAAAACCTCAATTGCCCAAATATAACAAATAATATAAAAGAATATGAGTAAATTTTTTTGCCCTATTTCAAAATCAAAAAAATTTAAAAGATTATTCTCTATTAAAAAATTTCCAATTTTTATGGGCGTTTCTAAATTTCCAAAAGATTATAAATTTAAAACATTAAGTTGGTGGATAAATAAGGAAAGTGGAAATGTGCAAATAAATCCAAAAGTTTCTTTAGATGAGCTATATGTTAAATCGCATGGATCAGGCACAACTGGTAAGGTTTGGAGTGATCATCACAATCTATTTTATGATCTGGCAAAACCTTTTATCAAGGGTAACATTTGTGAAATAGGAGGAGGAAATAATTCTATTTTAAATAAAATTAATAATTTTTCAAAAATAGTTTCTTTTTTTTGTTTTGACAAAAATCTTAATTTAAAAAAAAAAAATAAAAAAATACTTAAAATAAGTAAATTTTTTGATAAGAATTATTTTAAAAATAAACCAAAACTTAAATTTGATTTAGTTTTACATTCACATACCTTTGAACATCTTTATGAACCAGATATTTTTTTGAAAAATATAAAATCTTCTCTTTCAAAAAATGGCAAACATATTTTTACAATGCCTAATATGAAAGTTATGATTAAAAGGGGTTATGCAAATGCAATGAATTTTGAACACCCTTATTTTTACGATGAAAATTTAGTAGATAATTTATTATATAAAAATAACTTTAAAATTATAAAAAAAAAATATTTTAAAGAAGATCATTCTATTATGTATGTTACAGAGGTATCTAATAAAATAAAATTATATAATTACAACAAGTATAATCAAAATATCAAAATTTTTAAAAAAATGTTTAATTTTTGGGCTAATGATATTTTAAAAATAAATAAACAAATCATTAAATATAATTCAGTTTTTATTTTTGGAGCACATATTTTTTCACAGATGATTTTATGTAATGGTCTTAACAAAAAAAATTTATTAGGAATTTTAGATAACGATAAAAATAAAATAAATAATTTTTTATATGGAACTGAATTAAAAATATTTAAACCTTATTATCTTAAAAAATTTAAAAAACCTTGTGTAATTCTCAGAGCAGGCAGTTACAATAATGAAATTAAAAAGCAAATTCTTCATATAAATCCAAAAACAGTAATAATATAAAATTGAAAATTTATCTTAATTTGAATAAAAAATTTCCAAATTCGGCAGTAGTTATTGTAGATAATACAATTTTATTATCCCATACTTTAAATTTCCTATATAAATTTAACTTTAAGAATATTGTTTTATTAAAAAATAAAAATCTAAAAGTAAGATCAAATTTTTTAAATAATTATCCTTTTAAATTTAAAATTAAAAATTATAAAAATCATAAATTCTCTTACAATCTTTTAACTCAAAAAATCTTTTCAAATCTATTTAATGAAAATTTTTTATTAATCAGAACATCAAAATTTACTAATTTAAACTTGTTTAATTTGTACAAAAAATTTTTAAAAAACAATGAAAAATTAATAATAACTCTTTTAAAAAAAAATAAAAAATTATTTAATTCAGAGATTTTTTTTGTAAAAAAAAAATTATTTAATTCTTATGATTTTTCTTTTAATAAGATTATTAATAATCCAAATTATAAATTAAATTTTACTGATAGTGAATATTTTGATTGTAATAAAAAGAAACATGATAAAAAAACAATTATTAATTTTTTTTCAAAAATCTATTCAAAGGCTGTAATTCTAGATAGGGATGGTGTAATAAATGTTAATAAAGGATATGTAGGTTTTAAAAAAGATTTTATTTTTCAAAAAGGTGCAATAAAAGCACTTAAATATCTTAATGATAATAAATACAATATCTATGTTGTGACAAATCAATCTGGAATAGCCAGAGGTTATTTTTCTGAGCAAGATGTAATAAAATTACATGATTATATAAATGATCATTTAGAGTCACGAGGTATTTATATTAATAAGTTTTATTATAGCCCATATCATAAAGATGGAGTTGTACCAAAATATAAAAAAAATTCATCTTGTAGAAAACCAGGAATAAAATTATTCAATATTTTATGTAATGAATGGAATATAAATAATAAAAAAAAATTTATTATGATAGGTGATCAGATAAGTGATATTGAGTTTGCTAAAAAAGCTGAAATCAAATCAGCTTTGTTTAAGGGTGGAAATTTATTCCATTTTATTAAAGATTTAAAACATAAAAATAAATTTTAAAAATAAGTATGGAATTGACAGTATATCTCTGGCAATTTTTTAAAAAAAAAAAAAACTAAATTTTCTTTTGTTTGGAGTAAGAAATATATATAATTTTAATATTTAAATTCTCGATGATCCAAAAAAAAATTAATAAATATTTACTAGACCATCGATGCACTTTACTCGGTATAGGACCAATGAGTCTAAATTGTGTTGATGCAACAATTGAACTCGCTAATGAACACTTGGTTCCACTTATCCTTATAGCAAGCAGGCGCCAAATAGATTCAGAGGATTTTAATGGTGGTTATGTGAACAAATGGACTACATCTGAGTTTGCAGATCATGTTAGAAAAGAAGATAAATCAGGCAATATAATCTTAGCTAGAGATCATGGTGGACCTTGGCAGAACGATTTAGAAAGTTTAAAAAAAATGAATTTAAAAGAAGCAATGAATTCAGCGAAAGTTTCTTATAAAGCAGATATAGATGCAGGTTTTCAAGTTTTGCATATTGATCCTAGTATTGATATTCATGGTGCCCCAACTATAGAACAATCATTAGATCGATTATTCGAACTTTATGAATACTGTTGGAGCTATGCCCAAAAAAAAGGACAAGAGGTTATTTTTGAAGTTGGAACAGAAGAGCAAAGTGGAACAAACAATACATTAGAAGAATTAGACTATAATTTATCTTCAATAAAAAAATTTTGTAATAAAAATAATTTTCCCTTACCCACATTTGTAGTGGTGCAAACTGGAACAAAAGTTATGGAAACTCGTAATGTTGGATCATTTGACTCACCACTTAGAATAGAGGGAGAGCTTCCTGCAGAAATTCAGGTACCTAAAATGATCGAAATATGTTCGAAACATAATATTTTTATGAAAGAACATAATACAGATTATCTCTCAGATGTTGCTCTTTCATGGCATCCTCGTTTAGGAATACATTCCGCAAATGTTGCACCAGAATTTGGTGTTGCAGAAACAAGGGCTTTCATAAAACTGATGGAAGAAAATAATTTAAAATCTTTTGCATCAAAATTTCTCGAGCTGTCATATAATTCTGGAAAATGGAAAAAATGGATAATTCCCAATTCATCAATAAATGATCGTGAAAAATCAATTATAGCAGGACATTATATATTTTCTATGGAAGAATTTATTGATTTAAAAAAAGAAGTTTATCAAAATCTCAAAAATAAAATAGGAATAGAATTAGATGTTTATTTAAAAGATCAAGTTAAAAAAAGTATTTTAAGGTATCTTTATAATTTTCGTCTAGTGAGATAACTATGAAAAATATTGCAACAATAATACTGAATAGAAATCTTTCTCAACCAACAAATAAACTTTATGAGCATCTTCTGAAATATGATACTGAAGAAAAAGATATTTATGTTTTAGAGGCAGGATCAGATAAGGATAAGTTGTCAAAATATTGTACATGGCATGCAGATGATGAAGTTATAAGAAAAGAAGGTTTGCGCTATTGTAGGGGAATGAATTATGGTCTTTTGAAATTATATATCGAACATAAGTGGACAAATTATGATGCCTTTTTTTTACTGACAAATGATACTGAGCTGTTTCCTGTCGAAACTTTAAAAACTATGAGAGAATTACTTCAAAATCATCCAAGAGTTGGAATTTTATCTCCTTGCTCATCTAAGTGGGGTGAAAATCTTCTTTTAAAAGAGACCTCAACCAAGTATTTTTGGTTTATACATAATAATGCATTACTTTTTAGAAGGTCTTTTTTGGAAAAAATTATGGAGAAAGAAAATCCAAATTATATGAATTTTATTTTTGATGGATATAATTTTCGAGGTTATCTCAGTGAAAGTGAAATAATAGCAAAAGCTTATGCTAATAATTGGGCAGCTGCTATTACAACAGATGTATTTGCAGAAGAAAACGAGTCTTATTTGTTAAATAAATCAGATTTAATACGTACAGAGACCTACGAAGAAAACATAAGACTTTATATCAAAGATGGAGAAAATTGGTTAAGGCGTAAATATGGATTTAATAGTCGTTGGGCAATGCAACAGTATGTTAAAGCATTTTATGATCGTTTTTTTGAATTTTATCCTGAATATAAAGAATTTAAAATTTAATTAGAAATGAATATTATTAAAAAACCTTGGGGTAAAGAAGAAGTTATCGAAATTAATGATTATTATATGGTAAAAAAATTAACTATGTGGAAAGGACACAGATGTAGTTTACAATATCATAAAATAAAAAAAGAAACTATTTATGTGCTTAGTGGTAAATTAAGAATTTATGCAGGTAAATCTAAAGAAAATTTATCTTCTAGAGTATATGACTCAAATGATTCAATAACACTTATGCCAGGTATAATTCATCGAATGGAAGCTGAAGAAGATTCAGTTTATCTTGAAGCTAGTACACCCCAGATCAATGATGTAGTTCGAATTTCTGACGATTATAATCGAGTAGAATCCGAGTGAGTTATAGTGTTGTTATATTAACAGCCGGTATTGGATCTCGATTAAATAAACTTACAAAAAATATTAATAAATCCTTAGTTAGCGTTTCAAATAAACCAGTTTTATCTCACATTATTGATCAATTTCCTAAAACATGCAAATTTATTATTGCTCTTGGTCATAAAGGAGAATTAGTAAAACAATTTTTACAACTAGCATATAGTGATAGAAAATTTTATTTTGTTGAAGTTGATAAATACAGAGGAACAGGTTCTGGTTTAGGTTACTCACTTTTGTGTTGTGAGAAATACTTACAAGAACCTTTCATTTTTACTTCTTGTGATACACTTGTTAAAAATCGAATACACCCACCAAAATTTAACTGGTTGGGATCTGCAAAATTAAAGAATCCAGTTTCTTATAGAACTATAAAAAAAGAAAAAAAGACGATAAAAAAAATACAAGAAAAAGGAAAAATAAAATTTAGACAAGATAGAGCATACATAGGCTTAGCTGGAATAAAAGACTACAAAATTTTCTGGGAAGGAATGAGAAATGGTAAATTAAGTGCAATTAAGCAAGGTGAAGTGTATGGATTAAACAAAATTTTAAAAAAAAAAATTGTAAAAGATGTCAATTTTAATTGGTTTGATACCGGAACTCTAGAAAAACTATTATTAGCACGTTCAGCTTACAAAAAAATAGACAAACCAAATATTCTTGAAAAGGAAAATGAGAAAATTTGGTTTTTAAAAAAAAAGGTAATAAAATTTTCAACAGATAATCAATTTATTTATAAAAGAGTCAAAAGAGCAAAAGAATTAAAAGGATTTGTTCCTGAGGTTATTAAATTCAAAAAAAACATGTATAGTTATAAAAAAATTGAAGGACAGGTAATATCTCAAGTTATCAATGTTAAACTATTCAAAGATCTTTTAATTATTACTAAAAAATTTTGGAACAAAAAAAAATTAAATTTGGAAAATTATAAAATATTTAAAAAACAATGTCATAATTTTTATTTTAAAAAAACAAAAGAGCGAATTAATTTGTTTTACAAGATTCATGGAAAGAAAGATGAAAAAGAAATAATAAATGGTAAAAATATGCCAACTTTATCAAATCTTCTAGATAGAGTTGATTGGGATGATTTAAAAAATGGTTTTCCTGTGAGATTTCATGGAGATTTTCATTTTGAAAATATTTTGTACAGTTTCAAAAAAAAAAAATTTACATTTCTTGATTGGAGACAAGATTTTAGTGGAAATTTAAAAGTTGGAGATATTTATTATGATTTAGCAAAGTTATTGCATGGTTTAATCGTTTCACATGAATCAATCATGAAAAATAAATTTAAAATACAATGGAAGGGTAACAAAATTTTTTACGATTTAAAAAGAAAAAAAATTTTGAAAGAATGTGAGGATCAATTTAGAATATGGTGTAAAAAGTCAAAATTTTCTTACAAAAAAGTTAGAATTCTTACAGCACTAATTTACCTGAATATTGCTGCCTTACATCATTATCCTTATTCATTGTTTTTATACGCTATTGGAAAATTTATGTTAAAAAAAGAATTAGATAAAAAATGATTTCCCCATCCTTAGCAATTTTTTCTAACTTTTTCATAGATAACGAAGAACGTTTACAAAGAATGAAAGACTCTTTTTATTCTTTTAAAGACATAAACCCAAAGGAGTGGGTTATTAATATCAGAGGTAGTTTAAAATATGATGCAGGTAATTTTTTAAAAAGTGAGCTAAACGAGAATTTAAATCTTAGTTACGTAGAAGGTGGAAGTGGATGGATACAAGATTCTTTAAAAATTTCTAGACAAATTAGTTCTGATTATGTTTTTTTTTGGATTGAAGATCATATTATGATTGCTTCTCCAGATGAATTAAAAAATTGTATTTTAGAAATGAAAGAATTTAATATTGATCAATTATGGTATTCTTTTTTAATAGATAAAGTTAAAACAAATTTCAGCTTAGTTAATCCTTATAAAATAGGCAAGCATATCACTGTTGTAAAATATGATTTTCAAAATTGCTCAAAAATAACTAAAGTCGTAGGTGATTTTTATACGATTTCTTGTGTTAGTATTATGAATAAAAACTTTTTCCTAAAAATTTTATCTTCAAATAAACCATTTTTAAAAAGATTCCATAGAAAATTACCATTTGATTTTGAAAAATTATCAAGTGATAAAGTAACACCTATTATATTGCATTCATTACCTAATTCAGAACTATTTGTTTCTATCGACGATGATTTATGTCAGCCTGGTTATTCACTTATTTCTCGTGGACTTTATCCTGATCGAATTTCAAGAGATAATATGAAGGTTTTAGAATTTGGTTATTTTGAGAAAATAAAAATAAAAATTAAAAAAATAATTCCTCTAAAGATAATACAATTAATTTTATGGCCATTTAAATTTTTTAGGAGATTGTTTTATACATTAAATTTTTTAATTAATAATCGATAGAATAAAAGATTTAAAAGATGTTTAAAATTAAAATAGTATGATTTATGATTAAATAAAATAAAAAAAACGACTAATATATAGTTAAATGAAATTAAAAAAATTATTTAGGAATAAAAGAGGTTTTATATGAAAGCTGTGATTTTAGCTGGTGGTCTTGG
>MDTB01118646.1_pt1 | contig 33785 bp, 35 predicted proteins | sample 811161 | NCBI WGS metagenome assembly MDTB01 (sample SAMN05326650, study PRJNA326480) | marine metagenome | isolation source: seawater | place: Mediterranean Sea | collected 2009 | reverse complement strand
ATTTTTTTGAAAAAGTTTTTCTTTAATCCATAATGGCATCGCCTTACTAAAAGAAACAAACCCTTTTGGAGCAAATGCAACGTAAGTTTCCAATAGTCTTTCAAATTTTAAAAAAGGTTTTTCAAAAAAAACTATCTGATCAACTTCACTCAATTTTAAATTGCAATAATTTAAAACAAAATCTATTGCATTTTTAGGGTAATTTGAGTCATGTTTTTTTCTTGTAAATCTTTCTTCTTGAGCTGCTGCAAAGATTTCACCATCTAGAATTATACAAGCCGCGCTATCATGATAAAAAGCTGATATTCCTAGAATAGACTTCATTTTAAAATATAGTGTATATAAATGGAGCTACAGCCGAACCCTGAGCCAAAATTATTAATCCACCAAATACAACCAGAACTATAATTATTGGCAATAACCAATATTTTTTTCTTATTTTTAAAAATTCGCAGAATTCTTTTATAAAACTCATTTTAAAACTGATTTTTCATTCTACCTTTTGGACCACTTTTTTTAATCCAATATGATTTATTCTTATTTTGTTTTAAATTTAACACATCATTTCCTAACATTCTCATTATTAAACCTATGGGCGTTACTACAAAAAAAAATATTACTCCCATAATCAACGGAGATACTATTTTTCCCAAAAATAACCCGAACTTAAACCAAAGTTTATTCAAAGGAGTTAAAATTTTAGAGTTTAATAGCCCTAAAATTATAAAGATAAAAGAAATTATTAAAGACCATATTCTTATTTCTTCGCTATTAATAATTGGATACAAAGCTATAAGTAAAAATACTACAAAAAAAACTATTCCAAAACTTCGATTAGAACTTATTTTGATATTATTTTTAAATTTTGATTCCATATTTATAAACTTATTATGATTTTTAAACTTTAATAGTATAATAATTTATGATTCTTTACAAATTATCAATAAAATTTTAGCTATAATTGTTTTCAAAATTGTTTTATTCTAAAGAAGTCAACAAATTTTTTCTTATTTGCTGACTTTTTTAAAGGAGACCAGTATAAACTTTAATATTCTAATGAATTTTTTAATAAAAATATTCTCTACAATAATTTTAACAATTTCATTTTTATTATTAATTTACACTTTTTATAAATCAGAAATAATTTGGGATGGAAATAATAGAAATTATTACAAAACTTATTATTTAATTTCTTCAATATTAATTTTTTTTTCAATTATTACATTTTTTATAAATGACAAAATAAAACAATATTTAATTATTTCAGGTATTAGTTTAATTGTATCCTTATATCTATTTGAAGGATATTTAACCTTTAAAGATCAACTTTCAAGAGAACAACTTTCAAGAGAACAAATTTATGAAAAACAAACTGGTAATAAATGGGATAGAAGAATAATATTAGATATTTATAAAGATTTAAAAAAAAATAATAATAAAATTACAATTACTTATCATCCATCATATTTTATTGATAAAAATCACTCTAATGTTCCTTTCCCTTTATCTGGTCTTTCAAATTCAGAAACAATTTGTTGTAATGAAAATGGTTATTATTCAATTTATCAAAGTGATAGATATGGGTTTAATAATCCAGATAATGAATGGGATAAAAAAGAAATTGAGTATCTTTTAGTTGGGGACTCATATACTCACGGTGCTTGTGTAAATAGACCAAACGATATTGGTTCTGTTTTAAGAAATCTATCAAATAAATCTATTTTAAATTTAGGAAATCGTGGAAATGGACCTTTAATTGAATATGCCACTTTAAGAGAGTATTTAAATACAAAGGTCAAAAAAGTTTTATGGATTTATTACGAGGGTAATGATTTACGTAATCTAAAAAACGAAATAAAAAATAATATTCTCATCAATTATATAAATGATTTAAATTTTACTCAAAATCTTAAAATAAAACAAAATGATATTGATAATTTGTTATCAAATCTAATCAAAGAAATAGCAATAGAAAGTGAGATAGAAAGGAAAAAAGAAGAAAATACTTTTTTATTTAAATTAATAAAATTTATTAAAATTTATAATACAAGACCTCTAATCTTGCCAGCGGCAACACCAGCGCCTGCGCCAGAACTTAAAAAAATACTTCAATTAACAAAAGAACTTACGAATAAAAATAATTCAGAATTTTATTTTGTATATTTACCTGAATATAATCGTTATACAAAAACTTATGACAATACAAATTACAATTTAGTAAAAAATATTGTAACCGAATTAAAAATTCCTTTTATTGATATACATAAAGAAGCTTTTGAAAAAGAAGAAAATCCTTTAAAACTATTTCCGTTTGAACTGTATGGACACTATAATGTTATCGGATATAAAAAAGTTGCTGAAACAATTTATAAATTTACTAAAGACTAAAATCAGCTACATCTGTTCATTTATTATTACATGTTGTTGGGATCCAAGAGAGTCTACTTTCAACTCTAGTTTATCTCCAGATTGTAAAAATTTAGGATCCTTCATTTCCATTGCAGTTCCTGAAGGTGTGCCAGTAGTAATAACTGTTCCAGGATATAAAGTCATAAATTGACTTATGTGAGAAATTAAGAAATTGAAATCGAAAATCATGCGACTTGTATTGCCTGATTGTCTCCTTTCTCCATTAACATCTAAAGTTAAATTCAAATCATTTATATTTTTAATTTCATCTTTGGTCACAAGCATTGGACCGCAAGTCCCTGCGATAGATTTTCCTTTAATCCATTGCCCACCTCTTTCTTTCTGCCACGACCTCTCAGAAATATCATTAACTATACAATATCCAAAAACATATTCTTGAGCTGACGTTTCTTTGATATACTTTCCCTTTTTTCCTATAATCATTGCAACCTCAACTTCGTAATCTAATTTTTTTGCTGTTAATGGTTTTTCAATTGAATCATTGGGGCCCAAAATACTACCTGTACTTTTATTAAATAAAATAGGCTCATCTGGTAATTTTGAATTAGTTCCTTCAGCATGTGCTTTATAATTTAAACCGATTGCCAAGAAATCACCTGGCCTTGCTATGCAGCTTCCTACTCGTAAGTTTTGATCAACCTCAGGTAAAGACTCTAAGTTAATACTTTCTAATTTTTTTAAAGTTTCAAAACTTATAGTATCAGGATTTAAATCTTTTAGGTGTTTTGATAAATTTCTCAACTTGTCATTATTATCTAAAGCAGCCACAAACTCTTGCCCTTTATTGCCTAATCTTAATAGTTTCATATAAAAAGTTTATTAAAAATTTAAGTGTATTAAAAGTCTTTATTGTTAATTGAAAAAATAAGTTTATATTATTTATATCTTAACAATTTTAGTACAAATGCAAAAAAACCTCATACAAAAAATACTCATATATAATTCAGGAGGTGGAATAGGAGACTCTGTGCAGTTATTTCCTCTTATTCTAAGTCTTAATAATCACAATAAGCGAAATGAAATTTACTATCTTGGTGCACATGAAAATCATTATATAGATAAATTAAAAGAATTTAACATTAAAATTAAAAAAATAGATTTAGGTTTAAAATATTTTGGATTTAGATGGTGGCACCTGTTATTTGTACGTAGAAAATTTATAAAAACAGGAATAAAAAAATTTGATTTAATTATAGATTTACAGTCTAAAATTAGAAATACAATTATACTCAAAAAAATTCCTTCAAATAATTTTTACTCCTCTACTTATAATTTTTATTTTTGTTCTTTAAAAAGAAAATTTATTTTCAATAGTAATTTAGTAGAAATGACTTTAACCAATCTTAAAAATTTCTTTGGATCCAGGATTAAAAGAATGGATTACAATCTCGAAAACTTGCCAAAAAATATTATAAAAGAAGCTAAAAGATTGCTTCCAAATCAAAGATATATTGGTTTCTCTATTACGCAAGGAAATGAATATAGAAAAAAAAGTTGGCCTATAGAAAATTTTATAGAATTAGCTAATAAAATAAGAATAAAGAATAAAGTGCCAGTTTTTTTTGTAGAAAATAAATATACCGATCTTATAGAAAAAATTAAATCAGAAGTACCAAATGCTTTATTTCCGGAACATAAATCTAAAATTTCCTGTCCAGCTTTAGTAACTGCTCTATCAATGAGATTAGATAAGGCTGTATCAATTGATAATGGAATTATGCATATGATAGGTTTGGCAAATATACCTATGATAGTATTATTTGGTCCAACAAATACAAATAAATTTGCTCCAAGGATTAAAGATATAAAAATTTTAGATACAAAGGATCTTTATAAAAGTTACGACATCTCAAAAATAAGTGTTAACGATGTTTTAAAGTATATTTAATTTTTAAAAGTTTTTATTTCTTTCTTATTTATCATACGTTTTATCTTTAACATACACTCGTTGAGCTTCTTTTCATTTGCTGCTCTCAAAACTATTGAAACACCAATTTTTCCTAGTCTAAAAAAAGGATAGCTTCCTATATCAACATCTTTTTTATATTTTTTTTGAATAATGCCAAGTTCTTTAGCTATTCTGCTCTCTACAGTAATTAAGTTCAATGACTTACTTTTAGTTTTATTTCCTTTAATCAAAAATTTACTACAATTGCTAATCATTGATTTTAGTATTAATGGAACACCAGGTAAACAAAAAATGTTTCTAATTTTAAAACCAGGTGCTGCGCTAGAAGGATTATAAATTAATTTTGATCCTCTTGGCATTTTAGCCATTTTTTTTCTTCCATCGTTAAATTTTTTTAACCCATAATATTTTTTTAAAATTTCATAAGCTTCATTGTGAAATTCATACTTAACTTTGAATGCATCTGAAATTGATTTAGCCGTAATATCATCATGAGTAGGTCCGATACCACCAGTTGTAAAAACGTAATGAAAATTTTTGCTTAACTCTAATACATGAGTTTTTATTGTTTTAGAGACATCTGGAATGACTCTCACCTCTTTAACCAAAATACCGCACTTATCATTCAGCCAATTAGAAATAAAAGCTACATTTAAGTCTTGTGTTCGACCTGATAGTATTTCATTACCAATTATAAGAATTGCTGCGTTAATTTTTTTAATTTTTTTCTTCATAGTTTGGTACAATTAAATATGATTTTTGAAAGTCCATTGATACCAGGTGTTTTAATTAAAAGATATAAACGTTTTTTTGTTGATATAAAAGTTAAAGATAAAACCATAGTAGCACACTGCCCAAATACTGGATCAATGATGGGTCTTTTAAATGAAGGAAATAAAGTTTGGATAACTAAATCAAATAATGAAAAAAGAAAATTAAAATATACCCTTCAAATAATTGAATGTAAAAATAGAAAAATAGGAATAAACACTCACTTAACAAATAAAATTGTTATGGACTCTCTTGTCAATAATTTTTTTAGAGAATTTAGTAAAAATACGATTATTGAACCTGAAAAAAAATTCGGAGAAGATACTAGATTTGATTTTCTTTTAAAAGATGGTGATGTAAAATCATTTGTAGAAGTAAAAAATGTAACTCTAGTTAGAAAAAATGGATTAGCTGAATTTCCTGATGCTACTACCGCAAGAGGCACCAAACATTTAAATGAACTAATAAAAGCTGTTAATAAGGGTTACAAATCATATCTGCTTTTTGTAATTCAAAGAGAAGACTGCAATAAATTTGCGATTGCTCATGATATTGATCCTGAATATTCAGAAATGTTGACATTGGCTATAAAAAAAAATGTAAAAGTTCTTTGCTATGATTGTAAATTTTCATCAAAAGGAATAAAACTTAATAACAAAATTAAGTTAAAAATAAATGAATAAAAATATTCAAGAAACATTTGCTGGCATGAGAGTTGCTGGAAGTATTGCATCTGAAACTTTAGATGAAATCTCTAAATTTATAAAACCTGGTATCACTACAAATCAAATTGACTCATTAAGTTATAAAATCATAAATGATAATGGAGCATATTCAGCGCCTCTTTTTTATAGAGGTTTTCCAAAAACTTGCTGTACTTCTGTAAACCATACAGTTTGTCATGGTATTCCAAAAGACAGAACCCTTGAGGAAGGAGATATAATTAACGTAGATGTAACCGCAATCAAAGATGGCTGGCATGGAGACACAAGTAGAATGTTTTATGTTGGAGATGTTTCTGTTAAAGCTAAAAAACTAGTAGAAACAACTTATGAGTCAATGATGAAAGCAATTAAGATCTTAAATAAGAATGTTACTTTGGGTGACATTGGTGCAACTATTCAGAATTATGTAGAAGAAAAAGGTTTTACAGTAGTAAGAGATTTTTGCGGACATGGAATAGGAAAAATATTTCACAAAGAGCCAAATATACTTCACTACGGGAAAAAAGGAGTAGGATCTAAACTAGAAGTTGGAATGATATTCACAATTGAACCTATGATAAATGAAGGAAAGTACGAGACAAAAATGTTAAATGATGGATGGACTGCTGTAACAAAAGATAAAAAGTTGTCTGCGCAATTTGAACACACTGTTGGTATAACAGATAGTGGATATGAAATATTTACTTCGTCAAAGAATGGGTTAGATTGCCCTCCTTACTAATATGATAGAACGATACTCTAGAAAAGAATTAATAGATATTTGGAGAGATGAAAACAAATACTCAATTTGGTTAAAAATAGAATTAGCTGCTGCTGAAGCGATGGAAAAATATAAATTTATTCCAAAAGGTGTCTCTAGAAAAGTTCGTTCAAAGGCTAGAATAAATGTCAAAAGAATATTGGAAATAGAAAAAAAAGTTAAGCACGACGTAATAGCTTTTCTAACTTCAATTACTGAAAAAGCTGGTAAAGAAGCAAGATATCTCCATAAAGGTATGACTTCATCTGATGTTTTAGATACTTGTTTTAACCTTCAATTGAAACAAGCCGGAGAAGTTTTGCTAAAAGACATAGACACTTTATTAATTTCAATAAAGAAAAAAGCAATCAAACATAAGAATACATTATGTATTGGTAGAAGCCATGGTATTCATGCGGAACCAATAACATTTGGTTTAAAACTTTTAACTTTCTATCAAGAATTTTTAAGAAATAAAAAAAGACTAAAAGATTCTATCGAAGAAATTTCTACTTGTGCAATTTCTGGGGCAGTGGGAACTTTTGCAAATATAGACCCAAAAGTTGAGGCATACGTCGCAAAAAAATTAAAATTAAAAATTGAACCAATATCTACACAAATAATTCCTAGAGATAGACACGCACAATTTTTTGCGACGTTAGCAATAATAGCAAGTTCTATTGAGAGGTTCGCTACAGAAATAAGACATCTACAAAGAACAGAAGTTCTAGAAGTTGAAGAATTTTTCGGAAAAAAACAAAAAGGTTCTTCTGCTATGCCACACAAAAAAAATCCTATTTTAAGTGAGAACTTAACTGGCTTAGCAAGGCTAATTAGATCAAGTGTTATACCTGCACTAGAAAATGTTGCATTATGGCATGAGAGAGATATCTCGCATTCTGCAGTGGAGAGAAATATTGGGCCTGACACAACTACGGCTTTAGATTTTGCCTTAGTTAGATTAAGTGAGGTGATTAAAAATTTAAATATATATCCAAATAGAATGGTTAAAAATCTGAAATTAACTAATGGTTTATTTTTTTCTCAAAGAGTTTTACTTGAATTAACAACAGTTGGATTCACAAGGGAGCAATCCTATTCTCTTGTTCAAAAACATGCTATGAATTCATGGAATACTGGGTCATCATTTTATGAAAATATTGTTAAAGACCCTGTAATTATTAAAAAACTACCTGTTAATAAACTAAAAAAACTATTTGATTTTAGTTACCATACAAAAAAAATTAATATAATTTTCAAAAGAAGTTTAAAAAAATAAACAATCATGAATAAAGGAAAAAAGTTATACGAAGGAAAAGCCAAAATCATTTATGAAACAAATGAAAAAGGTTTAGTCATTCAACATTTTAAGGATGATGCTACAGCCTTTAATAATCTGAAAAAAGCAAGTATTGAAGGTAAAGGAGTATTGAATAATAGAATTTCTGAACATCTACTTACTATATTAGGACAAAGTGGTATTAAAAATCATTTAATAAAACGATTGAATATGAGAGAGCAATTAATTCAACAGGTAGAGATTTTACCAATTGAATTTATAGTTAGAAATATCTCAACCGGTTCTTTAACGAAAAGATTGGGGGTTTCAGAAGGAACGACATTTGAAAAACCACTAATAGAGTATTGTTATAAAAGTGACGAACTTAGTGATCCAGTAATTTCTAAAGAGCATATCTATACATTCGGTTGGGCTACAGAAAATGAAATTAAAGCTATCGATAAAACAACTTTAAGAATTAATGACTTACTTCAAGGAATATTTAGAGGAATTGGAATAAAATTGGTAGATTTCAAATTAGAATACGGAAGAGTTTGGAATAAGGATAATGGTAAACAAGAAATCATTCTTGCCGATGAAATTAGCCCTGATACTTGTAGGTTATGGGACATTAAAACTGAAAAAAAACTAGATAAAGACAGGTTCAGAAAAGATTTAGGAAATATAATTCAAGCTTATCAAGAAGTTGCTAGAAGACTTGGAATTATGCCAGAAGAGACGAATATAAGTGAGGTAAATTTTGGCAAAACAACATCAATTAAATTTAAAAAAAAATAAATTGAAATTTTCTGTAACAGTAACTTTAAAAAAAGATGTACTTGATCCTCAGGGAAAAGTGGTTCAACAAACTTTACAAAACATGGGAATGAAAACTCTTAAAAGTTTGCGACAAGGAAAATATTTTGAAATTGATATGGATGAAAATAGTGAAGAAAAAGCTAAAGAAAAAATTAAAGAAATGTGCGAGAAACTTTTAACTAATTTAATAATTGAAGATTATAATATTTATAAAAACTAATTAAATGAATTCTTCTGTAATTGTATTCCCTGGATCTAATTGCGATAGAGATATCGCGGTAGCGTTAGAAAAATTACAATTTCAAAATAAAATGGTTTGGCATAAAGAAAATTCATTACCTAAGTCTGATTTAATAGTAATTCCTGGTGGATTTTCTTATGGCGATTATCTAAGATCAGGAGCAATTGCAGCAAAATCAAATATACTTAATGAGGTAATTAAAGCAGCAAATGACGGATGTTTAGTTTTAGGTATTTGTAATGGTTTTCAAATATTAATAGAAACTGGACTACTAAAAGGTGCTCTACTTCGCAATGAAAAGTTAAAATTTGTATCAAAAGATGTTTTTGTAAAAGTAAAAGATATAGATAGTAAGTTCTGTAATAAATATAAAAAGGGCCAAGTATTGAAACTTAACATTGCTCATAATGAAGGAAATTATTTTACTGATAGTAATCATTTAAAAGAATTAGAGGATAATAATCTCATTGCTTTTAGCTATTGTGATGAAAATGGTGTGATTAACAGAGATAGTAACCCTAATGGATCACTTAATAATATAGCCGGGATATTTAACAGTAAAAAAAATATCCTGGGTATGATGCCTCATCCTGAAAGAATGGTTGATACTGTCATTTCTAATAATAATGGCGAAAACTTATTCTTAAGTCTATTAAATTAAAATAATGAAAATTACTAATTCTATTGTTGAAAAACATGGTCTTAAATTGGAAGAATATTCTAAGATTAAAAAATTATTAAAGAGAGAACCAAATTTACTTGAGTTAGGAATTTTTTCAGCTATGTGGAATGAACATTGTTCTTATAAATCCTCTAGAGTTCATTTAAAAAAACTTCCAATTAAAAATAAATATGTAATTCAAGGTCCTGGTGAAAACGCTGGTGTAATAGATGCTGGTGATGATGACGCGATAATTTTTAAAATTGAAAGTCATAACCACCCCTCTTATATTGAGCCCTACCAAGGAGCAGCAACTGGAGTTGGTGGTATTCTAAGAGATGTATTTACTATGGGTGCAAGACCTATTGCGCTTTTAAACTCAATTCACTTTGGTTCGCCTAATCACTATAAAACAAAAAACTTACTAAATGGCGTTGTCTCAGGAATAGGCGGATACGGAAATTGTATAGGAATACCTACCGTAGCTGGAGAGACTAAATTTAATGAAACTTATAACGAAAATATTTTGGTCAATGCGATGGCTGTAGGTCACGCAAAAAAAAATAAAATATTTTACTCTAAGGCTAAAGGGATCAATAAATCAGTTGTTTATGTTGGCTCTAAAACTGGAAGAGATGGAATACACGGAGCGTCTATGGCGTCAGCAGAATTTGATGATAACTCTGAAGAAAAAAAACCTACTGTTCAAGTCGGAGACCCTTTTACGGAAAAACTTGTTATGGAAGCATGTCTTGAACTAATGAAAGATAATTCAATAATCTCTATTCAAGATATGGGCGCAGCTGGTCTAACATCTTCAAGTGTAGAAATGGCTTCAAAAGGAGGTCTTGGAATTGAGTTAAAATTAGACAAAGTTCCATGTAGAGAAGAGAATATGACACCTTATGAAATGATGCTTTCTGAAAGTCAGGAGAGAATGTTAATAATTCTTGAGGATGGAAAAGAAAATGACGCTAAAAAAATATTCGAAAAATGGGATCTTGACTTTGTAGTAATAGGCAAAACCACAGATACAAATAATTTAACTCTAAAATATAATGAAAAATTGATTGGTGAAATTCCAGTAGATTTTTTATCATCTCAGGCACCTCAATATGAAAGAAAGTGGGTTAAAAAGAAATTACCTGAAAAAAAAATAAATTTAAAGAATCTTAAAAAAATTAAATTAGATGAAGCGCTTCTAAAAATTTTGTCCTCGCCAAATCAATCAAATAAAAAATGGATTACTGATCAGTATGATCAAATGGTTATGTGCGATACTATTCAAAAGTCTGGTTCAGATGCAGCTATAATAAGAATACACAATAAAGAGAAGTCAGTAGCGCTTACAGTGGACTCTTCAGCAAACTATTGTAAGTCACACCCTCTTACTGGCGGAAAACAAATAGTTTGTGAAAGTTGGAGAAATCTAATTTCTGTAGGTGCCAAACCAATAGCTATCACTAATTGTTTGAATTTTGGTAACCCTGAAAATCCAGAAATAATGGGTGAATTTGCGGAGTGTGTTGAAGGAATTAGAGAAGCTTGTGAGGCTTTAGACTACCCAGTAGTTTCTGGTAATGTATCTTTTTACAATGGAACGAATAAAAAAAATATAAATCCTACTCCTGTAATTGGTGGAGTTGGTGTTATTAAAAACTCAAAAAAAAAGATTGATCATAGTCTAAAGAACGAAGGAAATTTAGTATTACAAATTGGAAAAACCTTTGGACATCTATATCAAAGTGTTTTTTTTGAGGAGATTTACTCATTAAAAGAAGGACCGCCTCCGGAAGTAAATTTGACTAATGAAAAGAATAATGGAGAAGCTATTTTAAAGCTTATAAATAAAAACTTGGCACTCTCTGTTCATGATATATCTGCCGGTGGCTTAATATTAAGCCTAGCAGAAATGTCCATTGCTTCAAATTATGGTATTAAGATTCAAAAACCAAAAAAACTACTAAATCTAATAGAATATTTTTTTGGCGAAGATCAAGGTAGATACCTTATTGAAATAGACAAAAATGATCATGAAAAAATTATGAATTTGCTTAAAGAAGACAATATTTATAATGAAGTAGTGGGTATTGTTCAAAAGGATAGTTTTGAATTAATAGATGAGTTTAAAATAAGTACAAAAAAACTTTCTGAAGTAAACAATAAGTGGTATAATAATTATTAATGGCTTTATCAATTAACGAAATAAAAAAACTAATCACCGACTCAATACCTGACGCTACTATTGATATCAAAGATTTAATGGGTGATAATAATCATTATTCTGCAGTAATTAAATCAAAAGAATTTAACGGTATATCAAAAATTGAACAACATAAACTGGTGTATAAATCATTAAAAGGTAAAATGGGCAATGAATTGCATGCGCTATCAATAACAACTGAAGGAAAATAAGATGGATATTAAAAATCAAATAAAAAATTTAATTGATACAAATGATGTATGTTTATTTATGAAAGGTACTATAGATTCCCCGCAATGTGGATTCTCTATGGCTGTATCAAATGTTTTAAAGCATTTAAATGTTACATATAAAGGTATAAATGTTTTAGATAGTCAAGAAATGAGACAGGGTATAAAAGATTATAGTGACTGGCCTACAATACCTCAGTTATATGTTAAAGGAGAATTTATTGGTGGCTCTGATATTATAAAAGAAATGTTTGAAAATGGTGAGCTAAAAAAACTTTTTGAAAGTAAATCAATAATCTAATTCTACCTTGAATAATATTCTATCACTAAATTGGGCTCCATAATAACCGGATATGGTACTTCAGAAAATTTAGGTACTCTAACAAGTTTAACAGTTTTATTTTTGTCATCTAACTGTATATATGCGGGAACATCTCTTTCTGTGCTAGATAACGATCCATCAATTGCTGTTAATTTTTTTGATTTTTCTCTTACTTCAATTACATCACTTTCATTCACTAAATAACTTGAGATATTAACCTTTTTTTTATTAACCCTGATATGACCGTGATTTATTAATTGTCTTGCTGCAAATACAGTTGGACTAAACTTTCCTCTATAAATTACAGTGTCTAATCTTCTCTCTAATAATGCAATTAAATTTTCTGTAGTGTCACCTTTTTTTGATATAGCTTTTCTGTAAATATTTCTAAATTGTCTTTCATTAATATTTCCATAATAAGATTTTAATTTCTGCTTAGCTTGTAATTGAATTCCATAATCTGTGGGTTTGCCCTTCCTGCCTTGACCGTGTTGCCCTGGAGGATACGCTCTTGAATTAAAAGGACTTTTAGGCCTTCCCCATAAATTTACTTTTAATCTTCGATCAACTTTATGTTTTGATTTAACTCTTTTTGTCATGTTTTGTGATGAGTTTTTATAAGGTTTAAGGGGTAAATGTCAATTAAGCTTTCTTATTATTTTTGGCTAATGAGCTTATAATACTAGCTAAAATCCTTAATTCTTTATCACTAGGCTCCATTCTATAAAATAGATTGTTAATATTCATATTCATTGATTGTTTTTTCTCTTCTGGCGTAAAGAAACCTTTATTTTGGAGAAGAGCTTTTAAATGATCTAGTAGTGAAGATATATTTTTTTTTGAAGCTGTTTCAGTATTTTTAGATTTTTTTTTGAATTTTTCAAAATTTAATTGCTTAAATATCTCATAACATATTATTGTAAGTGAATGAGATAAATTCATTGATTTAAATTTTTCTGAAGTTGGGATTTTTAATACATAGTTAGAAAGAGACAGATCTTCATTGGTAAGACCAGAGGCCTCCGAACCAAACATTAAACCATATTTTAATTTTTTTTTAGAAGAAATTATTTTTGTGAATTGCTCTAATGAAATATGTTTTTTGTTTATATCTCTAACTCTCGCACTTAAAGCAAAAACTATGTTATAATCATCTATAGCTTTTGAAGTATCTTTGAAAATCTTTGCATTTTTAATTATATCGTATGCTCCTACAGATGTAGCTTTAGCTTTGGGGTTCGGCCAAGCTTGTTTTGGTGACACAATATTAAGTTTTGTGAAGCCAAAATTTTTTAATGATCTAGCACACGCTCCAATATTTTCACCAATTTGTGGTTTGACAAGTATAAAACCAAAATTACTTTTCATTTAGATTAGCTGGGGCTTTTTCTTTGAAAAGTTTATAATCTAAACTGTCAATTAAAGCCTTAAAAGAAGCTTCGATTATATTAGGAGAAACCCCTACAGTAAACCAACTTATTCCTGTCTTGTCTGTACTTTCAATCAAAACTCTTGTTGTTGCTTCGGTTCCAGTATTTAAGATTCTTACTTTGTAGTCTAATAATTTTAAATCAGAAAAATAATCATAATATTTTTCAACTTTTTTAAAATTTGATCTTATTGCATTATCAAGAGCGTTAACGGGACCATTACCTGTTCCGCTACACTCTATTTTCTCTCCGTCAATTAAAAACGCTACATTAGCAGTAGTAGCAATGTTGTGAGAGCTTGATACATTTACGTTATAACTTTCAACTTTTAAATATTCTGGAACTTTTCCCAAAAGTCTATTAGCTAATAACTCAAATGATGCATCTGCTCCATCATAAGAGTATCCACTAAATTCTCTATCTTTTACAGCATCTAAAATTTTTTGAACCTTTGGATCTTTAGAATCTATTTTAATACCGTATTTTTCTAGTCTTGAAATAATATTTGACCTGCCTGCTTGATTTGAAACAATTATATTTCTGTGATTTCCAACAAGGCTCGGATCAATATGTTCGTAAGTCTTAGGATCTTTTTGAACAGCTGAAACGTGAAGACCGCCTTTATGTGAAAATGCAGAAGCACCTACATATGCCATGTTCTTATTTGGTTTTTTATTTAATATTTCATCTAAAAATCTGGAGCATTCAGTAATGGCTGAAAGTTTTTCTTTTTTAATATTGATTTCAAATTTCTCACTAAAAATTTTCTTTAAAAAAAGAGTGGGGATTATTGACATTAAATTGGCATTACCGCATCTCTCTCCTAAACCATTTATTGTTCCTTGGATTTGCCTTGCACCAGCTAGTACTGCTGCTAAAGAATTTGCTACAGCATTTTCTGTATCATTATGTGCATGGATACCCAGGTTTTTACCTGGTATAGTTTTTGTTACTTTGTAAACTATTTCACTTACCTCGTTAGGTAAAGTTCCTCCGTTTGTGTCACAAAGAACTATCCATCTAGCTCCAGAATCATAAGCTTGTTTAAGGCAATCAATTGCGTAGTTAGGATTTGATTTATATCCATCAAAAAAATGTTCTGCGTCGAATAAGAATTCTTTATTATTCTTAACAAAGTGTTTTGTTGTTTCTTTTATGTTATCTAAATTTTCCTCATTTTTGATACCTAGTGCTACTTTAACGTGAAAATCCCAAGATTTACCTACGACACACACAGCGGGGCAATTAGCATTAGTTAATGGCGATAAACTAGGATCATTCTCTGCACTTCTTCCACTTTTTTTTGTCATACCAAAAGCAGTAAAAATTGCATCTTTAAATTTGGGTGGATTTGCAAAAAATTCAGTGTCGATTGGGTTTGCTCCCGGCCAACCTCCTTCGATATAATCTACTCCTAAATTTGAAAGTAGATTTGCTATCTTAATTTTATCTTCTACAGAAAAATCTACTCCCTGAGTTTGCGCACCATCTCTTAACGTAGTGTCAAATATAAAAACTCTATCTTTGCTCATTTAAATTTCCATTTTGTATTATCTTTTTTATCTTCTATTAAAATCCCATTTTCTAACAACTCATCTCTTATTTTATCTGCAAGAGTGAAATTTCCTTCTGCTCTAGCTTTTAATCTTTCATTAATTCTTTTTTTTATTTGCTCCTCTGAGATTGAAGATTTTTCTTTTTTAAGATTATTCCACTCTAGCTTATCAATATTAAATAAGCCTAAAATTCGACAAGCTGAATTAAATAAATTTTTGCTTTTGTTATCTCCCCTTGAACCTTTTGTATAAAGCTCATGAATTTTAGCGATAAATCCTGGTGTATTTAGATCATCTATTAAACATTCCGAAATATTTGTAATATCTTCTTTAGAGTTTTTTTCATAAAGATTATACCATTTATCTAACGTTTCTTTTTGTCTCATTAAAAGATCTTCATTCCAGTCCAATGGTTGGCTGTAGTGAGCGCTAAGTAATGCTAATCTAACAGCTTGTCCTGTATACCTATTTACTGCGTCAGAAATAGAAACTACATTTCCTAATGATTTAGACATTTTTTCTTTGTTAATTGTTACAAACCCATTATGAATCCAATAATTTGCAAAATTGGACGTGGAATTGTTACAACATGATTGAGCTATTTCGTTTTCATGATGAGGAAAAATTAAATCTAACCCTCCACCATGAATATCAAAATTTTTTCCTAAATACTTTTCACTCATTACGGAACATTCCAAATGCCAGCCTGGTCTTCCTATTCCCCAAGGTGACTCCCATCCAGGTTCTGAATGTTTTGAGGGTTTCCATAAAACAAAATCCATTGGATTTTTTTTTAAAGTTGAAACATCAATTCTTATTCCAGATTTTAATTCGTCTAAATTTTTATTAGACAGTTTACCGTATTCTTTAAAAGATAATACTGAAAAATATACATGTCCGTCATTTACATATGCATATTTTTTATCAATTAAAGAAGAGGTCATTTGAATCATTTCGCTAATGTGATCTGTGGCTTTTGGTTCTTTACTAGGTTTTAAACAGTTCAAACTTTCACAATCTAAATGAAAATTTTTTGTTACACTTTGTGTAATTTTTTCAATTGAAATCTTTTTTTTATTTGACTCTTCAATAATTTTATCATCTATATCTGTAATATTTCTTACATAATTGACATTGTCACCATAAATCATTTTTAAAACTCTAAAAAGTGTATCAAACACAACCAGAGTTCTTGCATTACCAACATGAGGATTATCATAAACAGTAGGTCCGCAAGCATACATTGAAATTTTTTTAGGATTAATTGGTTTAAAAAATTCTTTTTTTTTTGTTAGTGAATTAGTTAGTTTTAAATTATTCATTATTAAACTTACACACAGGTATAGGATTCATTTTGTGCAGGTTTTTTTCTCTAATCTGCAAATATTTTTTATAATTAGGATCTTTTTCATTTTTCATTGCCATTTCAAGTTCTTGGTAAGTCATGCCTAATTGATCTTCATCATTTCGACCATCATTCCATAAGCCATCAGTAGGTTTTGCTTCAACAATTTCTTTTAAAACTCCAAGGTATTTACCTAATTCCCAAACTTGAGATTTAGTGCAATCAGCTATAGGAGAAATATCTACTCCACCATCCCCATACTTAGTATAAAATCCAACTCCAAAATCCTCAACTTTATTACCAGTGCCAACGACAATTCCTAAACTTGAAGCTGCTACTTGATATAATGTGGACATTCTCAACCTAGCTCTAGAATTTGCAAGGCCATGTTCACTATCAAAATTTTTCAGAGTTTCTTTGAATGAATTAAATATTTTATCAATCTCTATTAGTTTAAAATCTACATTTTCAAATTTTGATTGCAGCCACTCGCCATGTTTTATACTTAGATCGTGTTGTGATTTTATTTGTTTTATAGGCATGCTTAATACTATTGTCCTTCTTCCTGTTAAAGCACATAAAGTACTGACTACTGAAGAGTCGATACCTCCTGATATTCCTACAACCAAAGCCTTGGGTTTTAACGTTGAGTTCTTACAATAGTCATCGATCCAACTCTTGATTATTTCTGCTCTTTTTTTTACATTCATAATAAAACAATCACCTTAACCTTTTCAGGATTCTGTCTTAATAATTATATAATAATTATTAAGACGCTGCTTGAATAATATTTTTTGAATATTGCGAATTCTTCTTAATTTCTTCTGAAATTAAAAATGCTAGTTCTAAAGCCTGGGTAGCATTTAGCCTAGGATCGCAATGAGTTCTATATCTATTTGATAGATCATTATCAGAAATCTGCTGAGCTCCACCTGTACATTCCGTGACATCTTGACCTGTCATTTCAACATGCAAACCGCCGGCATAACTTCCTTCTGCTTGATGTATAGCAAAAACGTTTTTTACTTCCTTTAAAACGCTATCAAAAGGTCTAGTTTTAAAACCTGTTGCAGCTTTTATAGTATTGCCATGCATAGGATCACAAGACCACACTACTTTTAATCCTTCTTTTTTGACGGCTTTAATTAAAGTTGGTAAAAATTTATCAACATTGTCTGCTCCAAATCTTGAAATTAAAGTTATTCGACCACCTTCATTATCGGGATTTAAAATATTACATAATTTAATTAATTCCTCTGGTTTTAATGAGGGTCCACATTTTAATCCTATTGGGTTTTTAATACCTCTGCAAAATTCCACATGAGCTCCGTCTGGTTGTCTTGTTCTGTCACCAATCCAAACGAAATGAGCTGAAGTATCGTGGTACTCTCCAGTTGTAGAATCTACTCTAGTCATGGCTTCCTCAAAAGGAAGAAGTAAAGCTTCATGGGAAGTATAAAAATTTACAGTTCTTAATCTTCTATTTGTTTCAGGGTTTATACCACATGCGTCCATAAAAGATAAAGCATCACTAATTTTTTCTTCTATCTCTTTATATTTACCTTTTGTTTTTTCATTAATAAATCCTAAGTTCCACAAATGAACTTGTCTTAAATCGGCAAATCCACCTTGAGAAAATGCTCTAATCAAATTTAAAGTTGATGCAGATTGAGAGTAAGATCTAAATAATCTTTTTGGATCAGGTATTCTTGCGCTCTCAGAAAATTCCATTCCATTAATATTGTCTCCTAAATAACTCGGTAACTCTTTTCCATCTTTTTTTTCAGTTGGAGCACTTCTAGGTTTAGAAAATTGACCTGCTATTCTACCTACTTTAACAACCGGCAAAGATGCAGAGTGCGTTAAAACTAGAGCCATTTGTAAAATAACTTTAAATGTATCTCTTATATTGTCTGGATGAAATTCTGCAAAACTCTCAGCACAATCACCGCCTTGTAATAAAAAAGCTTTACCTTCTTGAACTTTTGCCAACGCATTTTTAAGAGACCGTGACTCTCCAGCAAAGACTAAAGGGGGGTATTTTTTTATTTTTCCCAAAACTAAATCAAGCTCCTCTTTATTTTGATAAACAGGAAGATGCTTTGCGGGATAATTTTTCCAACTATTTAATGTCCATTTTTTCATGTTCAACCTGAGCTATATATAGTTTAAAGATTAAAATTATTCAATACTAACTTTCTTAATTATTGTTTTTTTTTAAAAAAATCTATGTATTCAATAACTTTTTTTAAAATCTTTATTCGACTGTTACTGATTTCGCTAAGTTTCTAGGTTTATCTATGTCACAATTTTTTAAAAGTGCTACATGATATGCCAATAGCTGAAGTGGGATCGTAAGAAAAAAAGGTGACAAAGAGTCTTCAACTAAGGGGACTCTCACTCCAAATCTAATATTCTCATTAAGAATATTTTTTTTGTAATCTGTAAAAAGTAATACTTTACCTCCTCTCGCTATAACTTCTTGCATATTAGAAATTGTCTTTTCTAAATATTTATTTCTAGGTGCAACTACTATTACGGGTAAACCATTTTCAATTAAGGCTAAAGGTCCATGCTTCATTTCACCAGCAGGATAACCTTCGGCATGTAAATAGGATAATTCTTTCAATTTTAGTGCTCCTTCTAAGGCAATTGGATAAGATGAACCTCTGCCTAAGAACATAGAACCTTTTGCATCTAAGAATTCTTTTGCAATAAATTGTATTTTTTCTTCTGTTTTAAGACATTCTTTTAAAGTCTCTGGAAGCTTTATCAAGTTTTTGATTTTACTTTGATAATCTTTTTCGCCGAGGTCTTTTCTCGTAAACGCAAATTTTAAACAAAGCATATATAAAACTAACATTTGTCCTAGAAAAGCTTTTGTTGAAGCAACACCGATTTCGGGACCAGCGTGAATTGGTAATACCCAATCAGAATTTCTAGCTATTGTACTTTCAACAACATTAACTATTGAACAAGTTTTTGCCCCCTTTTTTTTACAAAGCTCAAGTGCCGCTGCTGTATCTGCAGTTTCACCAGATTGAGAAACAAAAACATACAAAGTATTTTTGTTAAATCTAACATTTCTATATCGAAACTCTGAGGCAACATCTACCTCTACGTTTAATGAGCTTAATTCTTCAAACCAATATCTTGAAACAAGACAGGAGTGATATGCAGTGCCACATCCAATTAAAACTATTTTGTCTAAAGTTTCTGGTTTAATTGGAAAATTATAGAAGTTTATATCTTTTCTTAGATTGTCAATATATTCTTTTATACAATTTTTAGATGTTATTGGCTGTTCAAAAATTTCTTTAGACATAAAATTTTTATAGTCTCCCTTATCACTAATATTTTTGTCGTCGGATAACGTAAAAACTTTTTTGTTTGTTTTGTTTTTATTTGTGTCGTAAAATTTAATACTTTCCTTTGTTAAAACACATATGTCGCCGTCATCCAAATATGAGATTTTATTTGTCATAGATTTAAGGGCATATGAGTCAGACCCAAGATAATTTTCCTTATCTGAGTACCCGACTGCTAAAGGGCTTCCTCGTCTAGCACCAATAATAGTATCTCCAAAATTTTTGAAAATAATACCAAGTGCAAAACTACCCTTGAGTTTCTCAAGTGTTTTAAATACTGAATTCAACGGATCATTTTCTTTTAGAAATTCAGTAATAAGTAATGTGATAACCTCCGTATCTGTTTGAGATTTAAATTTACAACCTTTTATTTCTAATTCACTTTTTAAATCATTTGAATTTTCAATAATTCCATTATGAACTACTGACACAATTTCGGAAGAGTGAGGATGTGCGTTTATTTCATTTGGAACTCCATGCGTTGCCCATCTTACATGTCCAATTCCTAAATTACCTTGTGCAGGAGAATTAAACAAAATTTTTTCTAATTGCTCTACTCTTCCAGAGCATTTCTTTTCATTAATTTCATTATTATCTATGGTCGCAAGCCCTGCAGAGTCATAGCCTCGGTATTCTAGCTTTTTTAATGAATTGATTATACTAATTGAAACGGGTTTGTTGCTTGCTATACCAATTATTCCACACATTATTTTTTCTTTCTTTTTTTGTTAAAATTTTTAATTTCTAATTGAGCTGACCTTGTTATGGCTAAAGAACCTTTTTTTACTTTTTTGGTTATTACAGAACCAGCCCCCACTACTGAGTTTTTTTCTATAAGGACTGGAGCAACTAAAGATGAATTTGAACCAATAAATACATTTTCAGAAATTTTTGTTTTATTTTTTTTTACTCCATCATAATTACACGTAATAGTGCCAGCGCCTATGTTAGAATTTTTACCAACTAAAGTGTCTCCAATATACGACAAGTGATTTACCTTTGAGTTGTTTGATATACTCGAATTTTTTGTTTCAACAAAATTACCTATTTTTGAACCATGTTTCAAAATAGTTCCTTTTCTTAGTCTAGCGTAAGGACCAACTATTACATTATTTTCAATTCTAGTTCCTTCTATATGGGTAAACGATTTAATTTGGACATTATTTCCAATCTTAACTTTTGATCCTATAACAACATATGGTTCAACAGTTACATTTTTTCCAAAAACAGTGTCATTGGATAAAAAAATAGTTTCCGGAGCGATTAAGTTAACCCCTTTTTTTAAAGCTTTATTTCTCAATTTAACCTGGCTTAACCTATAAGAATTAGCTTTTTTTAATTTAATATTTGTTTTCATAAAAATTTCTCTTTACATTAGAAATGCTATTGTAATAACTCACAAATTATTTCTTTTTAATACTTTTAAAAATGACTCAAATATACACTATTCTTTTTGATCTTGATGGGACATTAGTCGACACAGCCCCAGATTTAATGGCTGCCCATAACCATGTGATGAAAAAATTCGGTCATAAAGAAAAAAAGATGTCAGACATTAAATCTTTAGCAGGTAAAGGTGCTTGGATAATGATGCAAAGGTCTTTTAAAAAAGAAATAACTGATGAAAAAATTAAACAAAATATGACGCGAGAATTTTTAAATTTCTACTCACAAAATATCGATAAAGGTAGCAAACCAATAGAGGGTATTTTTGATTTTTTGAAATGGGCTAAATCAAAAAATATCTCTATGGCTGTTTGTACAAATAAACAAGAAAGATTAGCTGTGGACCTTTTAAAAAAACTAAATATGTACGAGTTTTTTGAATATGTAGCTGGATCAGACACTTTTGAATTTAATAAACCTGACCCAAGACATCTGACTAATGTAGTAGAAATCATTGGTGGAGATATAAAGAAAACGATAATGGTTGGGGATAGCGAAGTAGACGCTATGTCAGCTGAGAATGCTCAAATTCCTTTTGTATTAGTTGAAAATGGATATACAGAAAAGACTACTCAAGAGATAAAGCATGGCGTGCTAATAAAAAATTTTGTTAATTTTGAAAAGATTATAGAAAAATACTTATGATTAATTTTGCTTTGTTCTCAGCCTTAGCTACTTTTTATTTTACAATGTTTTTTACACCTGGGCCTAATAATGCCATGTTAACAGCTTCGGGAATGAAATTTGGTTTCATAAAAACTCTGCCCCATTTAGTGGGTATCTCTTTAGGTCATATATTTCAAATTGGTTTAACATGTTTTGGTTTAGCTAATCTTTTTTTAATTTATCCTCAGATACAATTTTATATGAAGATTTTATGTTTTTTATATCTAATATATTTAGGGTGGAAAATGCTTGGTTCATTTAATTCAATACAAAAAAAAACAGGTAGACCCCTTAGATTTTATGAAGCTTCGCTTTTTCAATTTATAAATCCTAAAGCTTGGTCAATTGCAGTTACCGTGGCTTCAGGTTTTTTTCCTACAAAAGAAAATATTTTTATTGGAGTAGCTTTTGTTACAATTACTGCAGCAATAATTAATCTACCCACATGCAGTTTGTGGGCTCTTTTTGGCAGTGGATTGAGAAAATTCATAAATAACGAAAAGACAAAAAAAATAATTGAGTATCTACTCGCTGTTTTGTTAGTTTTAACAGGATTGTTTATTTTATTTAAATAGTCTTTGATTTTTTTACCACCCTCTAATATAAGTCTGTTCGGATGCATTTTACAAAAAAAACAGCTTCAGAAAAAAGATTAAATTTTATTCAAAAATTACAAACAAAAAAATTATTGAGATTTCCAGGTGCCTACAACCCGTTATGCGCAAAACTAATTGCTGGAATAGGGTTTGATGGGGTTTATATTTCAGGCGGTGTGATGTCTAATGATTTAGGTTTACCAGATATTGGTCTTACTACTTTAGACCAAGTTAGTTACAGAGCAGGTCAAATAACAAGAGTTACTGACATTCCGACTATTGTAGACGCTGATACAGGTTTCAATAATTGTTCAAAAACAATTCTTTCTTTTGAAGATAAAGGATTAGCCGGTTGTCATATAGAAGATCAAATAGCAGAAAAAAGGTGTGGTCATTTAGATAATAAAGAGCTTATTTCCAAAGAAGAAATGATTAAAAAAATTAAAGAGTGTGTTAAAGCAAGAAAAGATAAAAATTTTTTAATTATAGTAAGAACTGATGCTAATACTGTTGAAGGTATTGATAAAACATTAGACAGAATAAAAGCCTATGAAGATGCTGGTGCTGATATGATTTTTCCTGAGGCGATGAAAAATGAAATCGAATTTGAAAAAGTAAGAAAAGTTTCTAAAGGATTCTTGCTAGCCAATATGACTGAGTTTGGTAAATCAAAACTATTGGATAAAACTCAACTAGAAAATTTAGGTTATAATTTAGTGATTTACCCTGTTTCCACCCAAAGACTTGCAATGAAAAATGTTGAAGATGGTTTAAAATCAATATTTGAAGATGGCCATCAGAATAATATTATAGATAAAATGCAGACTAGAAAAAGGTTGTATGAATTAGTAGAATATGAGAAATACAATACGCCAGATAAAAAGATTACTGATTTTTCTACTGAGGGACACGAATAATGAATGATGAAATTAAAAAAGGACTTCTTGGAATTGTTGTTGATGAAACGACTATTTCACATGTAGTTCCTGAATTAAGTGCGTTAACTTACAGAGGTTATAAAGTGCAAGATCTTTGTGATAAATGTGACTTTGAAGAAGTAGCTTATTTAGTTTTACATGGCGACTTGCCAAGCAAAAAAGAATTAAAAAAGTTTATTAAGCAAGAAAGATCAGAGAGAAAACTTTCAAAACAAATAATTAAAGATATTCAAAAAATGCCAAAAAAAGCTCATCCGATGGATGTGATACGAACATGTGTAAGCTTAATGGCATTAGAAGATAAAGATACAAAAGATAATTCTCCGAAAGCTAATATGAGAAAAGCAATGAGAATTTTTGCTAAAACGCCTACAGCTGTTGCAGCATTTTTTAGAGCGAGAAAAGGAAAAAAAATAATTTCTCCAAGCAAAAATTTATCTTTTGCAGAAAATTTTTTTAAAATGATGTTTAACAAAGTCCCGGATAAAGAAATTGTTAGAGCTTTTGATATATCTTTAATTTTATACGCGGAGCATAGTTTTAATGTTTCAACTTTTACAGCAAGGACAATTACGAGTAGCTTGTCTGATTTGCACGGTGCAATAACTGGAGCTATCGCCTCACTTAAAGGACCTCTTCATGGTGGAGCTAATGAAGCAGTTATGCATATGATGAAAGAAATAGGAAAACCTGAAAAAGCTAAAGCTTGGTTGGAGAATGCGTTGTTAAAAAAAAAGGTTGTTATGGGTTTCGGCCATAGAGTTTACAGAACAGGTGACTCAAGAGTACCAACAATGAAACATTACATGTTTAAAGTTGCAAAACTACTTGGCAACGAAAAATACACAAAGATGTATGAAACATTAGAGCAAATAATGCTTGATAAAAAAAATATTCATCCAAATGTCGATTTTCCATGCGGCCCAACATACTACATGATGGGCATTGATATTGATTTTTATACACCAATATTTGTAATGTCTAGAATTACTGGTTGGTCTGCACACATCATGGAGCAACACGCCTCTAATAAATTAATACGCCCTCTATCTAAATATAGAGGAGAAGAAGTTAGAGAAGTAATGTTGTTAAATCAAAGATAGTTTAGTTTATTTTTTTAAATTAGCTTTTTTATAAAGAGAAATTCCGCTATTAACTTTATTTTTATAAGATTCATTAAAACTATCTAATTGCCAGCCAGATAATCTTTTTTGTATTTTAATTAAGTTGTTTTTCTTCCACTCATCTGATGTTTCTTCCATTTTCCACATTTTTTTATCTTCATTACTACGGCCACAACCATAGCAATATCCTGTGCTAGGATCAGTTTTACATATACTTATACAAGGGGAAACTATCATCTTTATATTTATATAATAATTTATGTTATGATTTCTGCAAATCTATTTTCTATTAATTTTACCTTTAATTTATTAGTTAAAGCAAAATCATCAATCGCATTTTTAACATCTGGAATATAACTTTCGGCACCATAATCGTCACATAAAAAAATTTTTTGTTGTCCTTTTAATATTTTAAATATTGTTGTTAAGTCATTAAAAACAGTGTTGTAACTATGTCCACCATCATGAAACACGTAGTCTACATCTGATAAATTAAGAGTTTTTAAAACGATATTTGTGTCACCTTTTATTAGATTTATATTATCTTTATATTTGTTTAAAAATTTTCTTACACTTTCAATGGAATTTAAGTTTTCTTTTAAAATAATATTGTAATATAAATTTTTTAAAGGATTCGAAAACTTATTGTTCTTTAAAAATTCTGGTTCTATTTCATCATCTTCGTTTTTCTTTTCTTCTCCAAATAGATCAATGCCAATATAACTGTAATTTCCTTTGTGAGTTTTATCTAAAAAATCACATATATTTTTAGCTGTCACGCCACAAAAAACACCTATCTCCATAACTTTTTTTGGTTTGTGTTTATTTAAATGATTTAAAAAGACTTCGCCCCATCTACCTTTAAGGCCCGTCTTTCTCCAATATGATTTATATTTTAAGCTCAAATTTTAAGCAAATACTTCGCCCCATGTGCCTTTAGTTGAAGCTTTAGAATACTCTGTTGCTCTACCTTCAAAAAAGTTCATATGCTCTACTCCGTTAAGCATTGTATCTAACCAAACAAGAGGATTTTTTTTAACATCATATATAGGTTTAAGTCCCAACTGCTCCAGTCTTCTATTACCTATAAACCTTATGTATTGTTTAACTTCATTAGCAGTTAAGCCATTTAAAGGCCCCATCTGAAAAGCAAGATCGATAAAAGCGTCTTCGTGCTCAACTATAGTTTTACATGCATCATAAATTTCTTTTTTAAGTTGATCATTCCAAATCTGAGGCTCTTCTTTTATAAAGTCTTTGAAAAGTCTAATCATAGAATTACAGTGAAGAGTTTCGTCTCTTACAGACCAAGTAACTATTTGACCCATTCCTTTCATTTTATTGTGCCTAGGGAAGTTTAATAAAATTGCAAAACTTGCAAACAGTTGAAGTCCTTCTGTAAAAGCAGAAAAAACAGCCATTGTCATTGCTATATTATGTTTCGACTTAACGTCAAAGCCTTGCATGTAATCATACTTGTCTTTCATTTCTTTATATTTCATAAAAGCTGAATACTCTGTCTCGGGCATACCAATAGTGTCAAGTAAATGTGAATAAGCAGCTATGTGCACTGTCTCCATTGCAGCAAAAGCTGTCATCATCATTAAAACTTCTGTTGGTTTAAAAACAGTTGTATAGTGTCTTAAATAACAATTGTTAACTTCAACATCTGCTTGAGTAAAAAATCTAAAAATATGTGTTAAGAGATTTTTTTCTGCAGGCGTGATATTTTTTTGCCAATCTCTTACGTCGTCGCCTAGTGGAACTTCTTCTGGAAGCCAATGAATTCTTTGTTGAGTTAACCAGGCATCGTAGCACCACGGATATCTAAAAGGTTTATATACTGGATTTTCTACAAGCAAACCCATTTTTTTTGGTTCAATTATTTTAGGCTTAATTTTTTCTGCTACTGACATGATAAACACTCCTCATAGTTGTTGTCTTCTTTGTTTGATTGTTTGTTTTTTGAATATACATTCTTAGTTACATCTGTAGACGAACCAGCTGTAACATCTTCTGCTCTTTGAATAGATTTAGATCTACAATAATAGAGACTTTTCAAACCTTTTTTCCATGCCTGAAAATGAATTTGGTGCAATTCTTTTTTGTGTATGTCTGCTGGTACAAAAACATTAATTGATTGGGCCTGTGAAATATGAGGTGTTCTATCTGCACCAAGTTCTACTATCCATCTTTGGTCTATTTCAAAAGCAGTTTTAAAGGTGTCTTTTTCTTCTAAAGTTAAGAAATCTAAATGTGCAACAGAACCTTGGTTTGTAGTAATACTTGACCACGTCTCATCGTCATTTTTTTTATATTTATCTAATACTTTTGTTAAGTATTTATTTCTGACATTAAAAGATCCGGATAGAGTTTTGTGAGTGTAGCTATTTCCTGAAATTGGTTCAACGCCAGCTGAGGTTCCTCCACAAATAATTGAAATTGATGCTGTGGGAGCAATAGCTGTTTTGTTTGAAAATCTTTCTTTGATTCCGTACTCTGCTGCATCTGGACATGCTCCTCTTTCTTCTGCTAGACTAATAGAAGCAGCATCAACTTTTTCTTGTATATTTTTAAATATCTTTTTATTCCAAACTTTGCTCATCACTGAACCAAAAGGAATATTTTTTTGCTGGAAGTAAGAGTGTAAACCCATAACACCAAGACCCACACTTCTTTCTCTCATCGCAGAATATTTTGCATTAGCAAACTCATCGGGTGCTTTATCAATAAAATCTGTCATCACATTATCTAAAAACCTCATAACGTCTTCGACAAACTGTTCGTCATCTTTCCATTGATCATAAGTATCTAAATTTAAAGAAGAAAGACAACAAACTGCTGTCCTTTCTTTTCCATCGTTATCCATCCCGGTTGGTAAGGTTATTTCACTACATAAATTAGAAGTCTTAACCTTCAAGCCTGCAAGTTTATGGTGTTGAGGAATTTGTCTATTAACAGTGTCTATATAAACGATATAAGGTTCACCTGTCTCAATTCTTGCCGTTAAAAGTCTAATCCACAAATTTCTAGCTGGGATAGTAGATTGAATTGAACCATCGTTAGGACTCCTTAGTGCCCATTGACTGTCTGTTTCCACAGCTCTCATAAAATCATCAGATACAAGAACGCCATGATGCAGATTTAAGGATCTTCTGTTTACATCTCCACCGGTAGGTCTTCGCATTTCAATAAATTCTTCTATTTCAGGATGATCAATTTGTAAGTAGCAAGCTGCTGAACCTCTTCTTAAAGATCCTTGGCTTATTGCTAAAGTTAAAGAATCCATAACTTTTATAAATGGAATGATCCCTGAAGTCTTTCCAACTTTACCAATCTTTTCTCCGATAGATCTTAGGTTGCCCCAATAACTTCCTATTCCTCCACCTCTAGCTGCTAACCAAACATTCTCTTCCCATAAATCAGTTATACCTTTAAGGCTATCGTTAGCTTCATTTAAAAAACAAGAAATTGGTAAACCTCTTTCAGTTCCACCATTCGATAGCACAGGTGTTGCTGGCATGAACCATAAATTACTTATGTAATTATAAATTCTTTGCGCGTGTAAGTTATCATCTGCATATACACTCGCTACTCTTGCAAATAAATCTTGAAAAGACTCGTTCTGACCTAAATATCTATCTCTTAGAGTTTCTCTTCCAAAGTCAGTAAGGTTTGAGTCTCTAGATCTGTCAATTTTAATTGTTATACCTTTTTCATTTTGAAATAATTCTGTTTCTCCAGACAAAGAAAATAAGTCTGGTTTTTTTGGACCATTATTTTTATGACCACTTTGGTTCTTTTGGGTTATAGAACCCACAGCTTTTTCTATTGCCAAAGATACATTTTTATTCATAATTATTACTTTCTGTACGATATAATTGTTAAAGACAACTATATGTTGTGCTATATAAACCTTAATATACCATATAACTGTAAAATCAATAGAACATTATATGAACATTTAAATAAATTTGCAAGTGTAAAAGTATGTTAATAACAACTTTTAAAAGGAAATTTGAACAATGTTAATTAATCCAAATGGTTTTAGAGAATACGATGCAAGGTGGATATATAAAAAGGATATTGATTTAGAGGGAATCGTAAATCTTGGTAAAGGTCTAGGAACTCAAATAATCAAACATTCCAAAAAAACAAATCCAAGAGTAGTAGTTGGTCATGATTACAGGTCTTATAGCGAGGAAATTAAAAGATCATTAATAAAAGGTTTAATATCAACTGGATGCAATATTGAAGATATAGGATTGTCGTTATCTCCGACAGTCTACTTTGCGCAGTTTATTTTAAATTCAGATGCAATAGCAATGGTTACAGCGAGCCATAATGAGAATGGGTGGACTGGAGTAAAAATGGGGATTAAAAAAGGACTTACTCATGCACCAGATGAAATGAGTGAATTAAAAAATTTAACACTAAATAAAAAATTTATTGAAGGAAAAGGGTCAAGTAAAAATATAGATAATTTTAAACAAACTTATTCAGAAGATTTAATAAAAAAAAATAAAATTAATAAAAAATTAAAGGTTGTTGTAGCTTGTGGAAATGGTACAGCTGGAGCCTTTGCTCCTGAAATTTTAAAAAAAATAGGATGTGAGGTTATTGAATTAGATTGTAATTTAGATTGGTCATTCCAGAAGTATAATCCAAATCCAGAAGATATTAAAATGTTACACGAGATAGCTAAAGTTGTAAAAGAAAATGATGCAGATATTGGTTTTGGTTTCGACGGAGATGGGGACAGGTGTGGTGTTATTGATGATAAAGGAAATGAAATTTACTCCGACAAAATTGGATTAATAATTGCAAGAAAATTAGCAGTTAAATATAAAAATTCTAAATTTGTAGTCGACGTAAAATCAACAGGACTCTATTCAAAAGATAAAGTTCTTTTAGATAACGAGTGTAAAACAATTTATTGGAAAACAGGACATTCACATATTAAAAGAAAAGTGAATTTAGAGAAAGCCTTAGCTGGCTTTGAAAAAAGTGGTCATTTCTTTTTTAATCAACCTTTAGGTTATGGATATGATGATGGTATAAATTCTGCAATACAAGTTTGCCATCTTTTAGACGGTCAGAATAAAAAAATGAGCGAGATAATCAATGAATTACCAAAAACTTACCAAACACCTACTATGGCTCCTTTTTGTAAAGATGAAGAAAAATATAAAATTGTCGATGAAATGGTGAAAAAAATTCTACAACTTAAAAAAGAAAATATTAAAATTGATAATCAATTAATTACAGAAATATTAACTGTGAATGGTATTAGATTTTCTCTAGAAGATGGTTCCTGGGGTTTGATCAGAGCTTCATCGAACAAACCTTCATTAGTTATTGTCACTGAAAGCCCAACATCGGATGAAAGAAAAAAAAGTATTTTTGAATTTATAGATAACTTACTTCAAAAAACTGGTAAAATTGGTGATTACGATCAAAAAATTTAAAGTTTAAAGTATTCGTACAAAAACTTTGTTCCAATAACAATTAAGAAAATTCCAAAGTATTTAGTCATTTTTTTCTTTTCAATTCTATGGCTAGCTTTAGCTCCTAATCTAGCCATAAACGTAGTTATAGGAAAAAAGATTAAAAATGCTGGTATATTTAAAAATCCAATGCTTAATGGTAAATTAGCATTTAAATAATTACCCGAAATTAGAAATCCTATAGTGCCGAACAAAGCTATAATAAAGCCTATCGCAGCAGCACTGCCAATTGCCTTATTAATTGGATACCCAAAAAACTTTAAAATAGGAACGTTCATTACAGCACCGCCAATTCCCATTGGAGCAGACACAAAACCAGTTATAATTCCGGAGATAATTTTAGCCGGTAAACCCATTTTAATCTCTAGTTCTGACTCTTTTTCTTTCAAGAACAGTAAATAAAAAGCAAGAATATAAACTACGATTGTAAAAAATAATATCAAAGGTTTAGTCTCTAAACCCGCAGCTAAAATTGTTCCAAGAATTACTCCAATAATAACAAAAAAACCGTATCCTTTAACAACATTAAAATCTACTGCTTTATGCTGATGGTGAGTCAATACGGAAACTATTGAGGTTGGTATAATTATCCCAAATGATGTTCCTACTGCAAGGTGCATTAAATAAATTGGCTCAATTCCTGCTGAACCAAAAATATAAAATAAAATTGGTACTGTAATCAGTCCACCGCCAATACCAAATAACCCAGCTGCAAAACCAGCTGGTATCGCGGTAGCTACCATTATCAAAATTAAATATAGAGTTTCTGTTTGAAAAAAATAATCCAAAAACTAACTTTCTAAAGAGATAGGATTTGTTTTTTTTACTTGATCCATTATGTGATTAACTTTTTGTATGTCTGCGTCTCTAATGCACATATTTTTAGATAAATATTGTTTCCAAGACCGTGAACCATTTTGTCCATGAAATAATCCAACAGTGTGTCTCATAATATGATTTAATTGCGCTCCTTTTGCAGTTTCATCGTGAATATATGGAATTAATTTTTCCACAACTTGAGACCTCGTAGGAACATTTGTATTATTAAAAATATCTTTTTCAATTTCAGCTAAAAAGTAAGGAGAATGATATATTGCTCTTCCAATCATAACACCGTCTACTTTTAATAAATGTTTTTTTATATCAACCGTTGTTTTAATGCCTCCATTGATTATAATTTCATCATTCTTAAAATATTCTTTAAGATTATAAACAAATTCATATTTCAAAGGAGGTATATTTAAATTTTCTTTGGGGCTTAGTTTTTTTAATAAAGCTTTTCTTGCGTGGATAATAAATTTTTTTGATCCAGCATTTTTAGTAGTTTGTATAAAAGATTTTAAAAATTCAAAATTTTCAACATTATTATATCCTATTCTTGTTTTAATAGTTATTGGTAATTTTGTTGATTTAGTCATTGCTTCAATACATTTTGCTACTAAATTGGGTTCTTGCATTAAGCATGCTCCAAATTTATTTTTTTGAACTTTTTTACTTGGACAACCAAGATTTAAATTTATTTCTTTGTAACCATAGCCTTCTGAAATTTTACAAGCTTCTGCTAGTTCTTGAGGATTAGATCCGCCAATTTGTAAAGTTACAGGGTTAGATATGTTTTTAAATGATAAAAGTTTATTTCTGTTACCTTTAATAATTGCATTAGCAACAATCATTTCAGTATAAAGATGTATATTTTTGCTTATTAAACTCAAAAAATATATTTCATGCTTGTCAGTACAGTCCATCATTGGCGCAACTGATATGGTCTTATTCATGATTTATTTATTCTGCTGCTTCTTCTTTTAAAGTCAATGGTTCTTCTTCATTAGTTTCTTCAACGCTTTTGACCTCTTCTTCTTTAGCTAATTCAACAATATTCGGTTTTTTAATTTCTGGAATTTTTCTTGTTCTTTTTGAAGGTAGAATAGCAATACCACTTTTAGATATTTGACCTTTATAGAGATTTTCAAAATCGTCGTTTTCTTCCTCTTCTGTCTCCTCTAATTGAACTCCTTCGTCTGGTTCTTTACGCAATCTTTGGAGTGCGCTTTTTTCTAGCTCATTTACTTCGATTTTACCATCACCTATTTCTCTTAATGAGATAATTGTTTTCTTATCATTATCTTCAGGTACTAACATTTGAGCTCCTGCATTAAGTTGAGCAGTCCTTTCCTTAGCTAATAGAACTAAGTCGTATTGATTTTCAACTTTTTCTAAACAGTCCTCTACGGTTATTCTGGCCATAATTGGGATTATTTATTCAATTAATATCAATAAATCAAGCTTAATTTGATATTCTTACAGGTTCTATTGTTTTTCTAAATACTATTAATAAAACCAGAGAAATTACAATATAAAATCCTCCCAAGAATGCTATATTTTCAATAGTAAAACCATTATCGATTAAAAGCCCAAATACCGCTGTTCCAAATGCTGTAGAAAAAACCATAAAAGCAGTTGTTAAAGCTTTAATACTGCCAATGTACTTAACACCATATATCTCAGCCCATGTTGAAGAACCCAAAATATTAGCTAACCCATTGGAAACTCCAATGAGACCTAAAAAAACATAGGCAAAGATTTCATGATTAAATTGAAACAATATAAACATAGCTAATAGTAAAGGAGTGTTCATAAATAAAATTAATTTCCGACCTGTAAATTTATCGACTAAAAAACCAGATAAAAAAAGCGTTACAATAGAGGTGATCGAATAAACCATGAATGCTTTTGGTATAGTATAAACAGCCCACATTTTTGAGTCTGTGATAAATGATTGGTAAACAAATATTCCTGTGGCTATCCACGGCATAGCAAGCATATTTAATGATACTATATAAAATCTGTAATCTTTGATTACATCTCTCCTTCTCCAACTTTTAATTTTAGTTTTTTTTAGTGCAGGGCTATCATCTATTTCTCTTGAGTCTAAATTAATTAATTTAATAGTATTTAAAATTACAAAAGGTAAAAATAGTATGATCAATACCGCAATGCCTTGCCACACTGTTCTCCATGAGTAAATGAGAAAAAAATAGGTTATTAGCACAGGTAAAATAAATTCTGCTGTAGATAGACCAAACCAAATTGTACTTAAGGCCTTCCCTCTTGATCTTTCAAAAAATCTTGAAATAGTTGTTGTTGATGCATGACTCATTAAGCCTTGCCCTGAAAATCTCATTAAAAATATTCCTACAGCTAAAAAATAAACGCTATTAATAAAAGAAAATAACAATGAGGAAATAAATAATAAAATAACTACAAAAAAAGAATAATTCAAAATTCTATAGTCATCTATTTTTTTTCCAACCCAAATAAGCAATAAACTTGAGCAAATAGTTGCTAATGCGTATATACTACCAAATTGACCGTGAGAAATACCTAATTCATTTCTAATAGGTGCGTTAAACAATCCCAGAAAAAAGCTCTGTCCAAAACTAGAAAAAAATGTAAATATAAAACCAAATATAATTACTTTTT
>MDTB01027659.1_pt1 | contig 33785 bp, 33 predicted proteins | sample 811161 | NCBI WGS metagenome assembly MDTB01 (sample SAMN05326650, study PRJNA326480) | marine metagenome | isolation source: seawater | place: Mediterranean Sea | collected 2009 | reverse complement strand
GTTGATAGGCTGGATGTGGAAGCGCAGTAATGCGTGCAGCTGACCAGTACTAATAGCTCAATTGGCTTGATTTATGCACTGAAAAAAATTTTTAAAAATGATAAATTATTAAAATAGAATTAAATAAAATAAACTCTAAAACTTTCAATTAAACATTTGTTGTAATTAGATAAGATAATTTTATATAATAAAATATTATGAACTTGACTAAAAAAAAATACCAAAATGTTATTGGGTTAAAAAAAAAATTTAAGTTCACAGATTTTGATCTTATCACAAATTATGGTCTTTTTTCCGGAGATACAAATTTATTTAAAACTTTAACTATTTTTGATTTAATTAGCAAAATATCAAATGTTAAAGGGGATATTATAGAACTGGGAATACATAAGGGTAATACAAGTCTTCTTATAAAAAAAATTTTAAGTATTTTCAAAATTAAAAAGAAATTATACTTGTTAGATCACTTTAAAGGCTTAATTCATTATAATAAAGATGACACAAAACGTTCAGAAGTTTTTAGAAATCAATATATAGGTGATAAAAAACAAATTCAGGCGTTCTTAAATTTTTTTAAATTTAAAAATGTTGAAATAATCGATAAAGACGCCACTACACTTAAACCTGGTTTTTTCAAGAATAAAAAATTTTCACTTGCGTATTTTGATATGGATTTATATGTTCCTACTTTGCGTGCATTAGAGTCAATAGACAGAAACATATCCGTCGGTGGCATGATTGTGTTTGACGAAGGTCACGATAAATTATGGTCTGAAAGATTTGCTATAAGAGACTTTTTAAAAAAAAATAAAAAGTATAAAAAAATTTTCATAGATAAAAAGAGACAACCTGATGTTATTTTAAAAAAAACTAAAAACTAATTAAAAAAATTTTTTTAAATATTTATCTAATATTTTTATATTCTCACCTTCATAAAATCCTAATAAGTTGTAATTTGATCTAGACTTTAATTTAGGAAGTCTAACACAGGTGATAAAGTCATTATTTTTTATTGAATTGATAATTTTTTCAGCCATCTCTTTTGTTTTTAAATAACTTTTATATCTGATGTATTTTTTTTTATTGTTCAAAAAAATTGTTGATGGGTAAAAAACTTTTAATGATATTTGATTTTTAATAATTAAGTTAATCATATTTTTGAGGTAATCTACAAAAATCACTTTATAAAGGTTAAATAGCTTATTGTTGTGCTTTTCATCGTAATAAATTTTAGCTGAAGAAAAATAAAATATATAGTCTGGCTTAATTTTAAGTATCATTTTTTTTAAGATTTTTCTTTTCTTGGCTATCAATTTTAGGTTTTTGTGAGTCTATTCGAAAACTATATCTGTAAATTTTAATATTATTTTTTTTTAAATTTAAGATTCTGTTACTTAAATCACTTGATGACCCAAATATAAGAATTTTTTTTCCTTTCAATTTTTTTACAGTTTTAACACTAAATGTATTCTTTTTTTTTTCTCTTCTAAAAGGTACTAATTTACAAGCAATCAATTCGGTTCTATGTAAATCTTTTTGATAATTTATTACTGAAATATTTTTAATTTTTTTTAAAATTTTTGGCTTTGAATTATTAGTATATTTTTTACTATGTTTGATATTTATATTTAATATTAATGATCCATTTCCTGGATAAATTGATCCAACATAATAAGAGGAAAAAATAAGTTGTTCAATTAGTCTTATATTTTCCAATTTTTGAAAACTTAAATTAAATATTTTTTTTTTAATTTGTATTTTTTTTTGATTAAGCTTTTTTATTTTTCTGTATTTTAAATGAATTTCTAATTTATTATGAAAATCATTATGTACAATTATTTTATTTTTATAAAATTTTATTGAAAATTTTTCATTAATATTAAGGAAATTTTTAAAATTTAAAGAAATATTTGAAATTAAAATATTTGAATTTTTTTTTTTAATAAACTTAGATAAAGCAATCAATGCTAAGTTTATCCCGTGAACAATAGGTTCCTTGATAAAAAAATTGCTGGCAATTTTTTTGTTTAAATGAATACGATTAGTATCTTTTGAAATTTTTGAAAAAGAAAAAGTTTCTTTTGAATTTATTTTCATCATTTGAGCAATATTCTTTTATTTTTTTCTAATTTAACTTTTAAAATATTATATAAGGTCTTGGTATCAATCTGTGAGCAATCAAATCTTCCAAACTTTTTTACAATTATTTTTGTTTTTAACATTTGAGTAATTTTTTTTTCATTCAAATTATAATTAATATTTTTTTTACCCACAAAATACCTATATTTGACCTTAATATTTTTATTATTAATTTTTACGAAAGATTTAAAATTTTTATTAAATCTATAGTCAACATTCATTTTTTTTTCGATGAAATGGATAAAAGTCATAGCTGTTGAAGAGCAACAAAAACAAATTATTCTAAATTTTTCTTGTAAAATGAGATTGAAAATACTTTTATCTCCAAATGCCTCGTTTGTTTCACAATTTAAAATTTTTTTTTTGAGTTTGCCAAATATAATATGACTGAAAACAGGATCAAAAGTTCTATTATTATAATGTTTTTTTATTAAATAATTTCCAAACTCTCCAACCTGAGATAAAGTCGTTTTTCTGTCAAAAGGTTTTCCTTTTGTAAAATCGTAATTATAAGTTGGTATTATTAATGTCCCTTTTTTACCAATATACCTTTTTATATAATTAAAAAAAAAATTACATGCTGATGAATTATTTATATTTGCATATTGTAATATTCCAGCAATATTTGAATGTAAAATAATTTTATCACCCTTTTTAATTTTTAAATTTTTAAAAAGTAAGTTTAGTTTTTTATTTAATTTTTTTTGTGACAATTTTTAAAATTTCTTTGAACGAATTTAGTTTACTAAATTCCTGTGAGTTAAATTTAATCTTAAATTTTTTTTCAGCGGATAAAAGAATATTAAAATTTCCTAAAGAATCCCAATTTTTATGATCATAAATCTTACTTTTTTCATTAACTAAAATTTTGAGTTCATCTTTAAATAGTTCCTTAAGATCTTTATTTAAAAATTTTTTTGATTTCATTAAATTTTTTTATATTTCTGATTCTATAATTAAAAAGGTTTTTTTTCTTAAAATTTAAAGAAAAAAATTCTTTACGTAAAAAATCTGGTATTAATTCTCTGTTCACACTATTCTTTTTATAATAAATAGAAAGATTTTTATTTGAATTTTTTTTCAAAATTCTATAAATAATAAAATCCTCAAGATACCTATTTAATACTCTACAACTTAAAACAAAATCAATTATCTCACTTTTAACCTTGTCTTTTTTTATAATATACGCACCGATAATTCCATGGTCACCAAACTTATCTTTAAAATTAATCAATTCTATTGAAAATGCTTTATTTTTGATTAATTTTTTTAAAGATAAATTATCATATCTATTGAGATTAAAATTAAATTGATTGGTCTTATTAAATAATTGTAATGCTCTATCGAAATTTTTTTCTTTAATTTTTTCGAAAGAGGCTACTTGTTTTAATTTTTGATAAAACTGAATTGAATGTAGATTTTTTTTTGAAATATTTTCAAATTTTGACTTAATTGAGTATTGTTTGTATTTCTTTAAGTCCTCTTTTAAAATCTTATTTTTAAATAATCTGGGATCATTATAAATTTTTTTTAGTGTGACCATTGGATTTTCTGCACTTATAATATTTATATCCCTTATTTTTGATTTAACTTTTTTAAGTTCGAGAGGATTATCATCAATAAATAGACAATCTTTAGGTCTCAGGGTTAGTTGGTTTATAATTTGGCTTATATTAATTGCCTTATCTTTCCAATTAATTTTTGGATTTATAAAATCTTTTTTTTGTAAAATCATTCCTCTTTTTCTCATAGCACGCCATACTTTTTGTTCATTGTTTTTTGAGGAAATCGTTAATATAAAACCCTCACTTCTCTTTTTTTTTAAAAAAATTTGGAACTGCTTAAAAATTTCACCCTCTTCATCCCCATCATATCTAAGTTTTTCTTGTCCATCTTCATCTAATATTCCACCCCATAATGTATTGTCACAATCGAGAATTATTAATTTATAGGGTTTAGATAAGAGAAAATTAATGTTTTGGTTAACTTCTTTTGTAATAAAGTTAATGAATTTTATTTCAAATGGAAATTTAATGTATATTCTATTTCTTTCAGAGAATAATCTTTGACAGCTTTTATTGTATGTTTTCAAGTATATATTTTCAATATCAAATTTCATATTTTGAAATTTAGTATTAAAATCTTTTTCAACCATTGGGTTCTCATGAAAATTATTAAAGAAATAAAAAAAGAAATATTTTTTTTTGTTTTTTTTTATTATTTGAATTAAATTTTTTAATTCTTTTAAAGTTCGATCATAATTAGAATTATCTAGATAAAAGATAAAATGAAAAAAACTAAATATATCTAAATTTTTTTTTCTTAAAGATAATAATAAACCATTATAGTTTTTATCAATATTTATGTTATGTTTTTTTAGATTTTTCCAATTCGAATGTGTGTGTAATAAATTAAAATTTGATGATATATAATGTTTGATATCTGCCATAATCAATTTTCAGTTACAATCAAATTATATGATTTTAGCTTATCTATTTGATCATATAAATCCCAAGCTGGAACATTAAGTTGATTTGCTATTTTAAGAACTGAATTATTTCCATCGCATAAACTCATAAAGTCCATCATTAATTTTATTTGTTTATCAGTTTTTTTTGTCGATATTGTGGGGTAGAGTTTTCTCTTACTCATATGTGGCTCACCAAGCACTTTTAATTTGTACGTTTTATTTTTTTCAATAAGTTCTAGAGCTTTCTGGATAGCTGAATATCCCCCCATAAGTCCCTCTGGGGTTACAACATCTTCTAGGTTATCTAAAGATGTATGGTATTCAGGATATTCTCCGTATTTGGACCTTAGAATTGAGGCAATAGGTAAATCGATTCCTGGGGAGCAATATTGTCTTTCATCACTGCCGCGGTCGAGCCAAGTGTATCTTTTATAATTTGGATAGATCCAATTGAGAACATGTTTTGCTACTTCATCACTTATAGTTTTGCTATTACGTGATGGTAAATATGAAAAGGTTCTATTATCACCAACACAAGAGATATTAAAACCTGCCACTACTTTCTTTTTCATTTCCTTATAATTTTTACTCAGATAAGCTAAAGATCCGATTGTCTCAGGAATGAAAACTATCCTATAAGTTAGTTCTCTTTCATTTAATCCCATTAACCATTTTGCTAAAAATGTTGTAACAGTGATACCGGATAATTCGTTATTTGCCATGGATGGATGACAAATATATGTGCTTAAAAAAACTTCTTTTTTAGATTTTCCGGGTATTATGAGCTCACCATAGTTTAGTTTCCCTTTGAATAGTTTACTGTCAATTTTAACTTTGTACTCACCATCTTTTAATGAATTAAAATCATTTTGTGAAATGCAAAAACCCCATTCTTCTTTATAATAACTAGTAATGTATGGGATTGCATTTGGTTGTTCGGGTAATGTATAAATATGTTCCTTTAGTTCGTTTAGATGCAGTTTGCCTTCAAAAGGAATACTATAACCAAGTAAATGTAAGTTGTTTTTGGAATAATCGCAAATTTTTTTACCACTTGGAGTAATAATATATGCCTCATTTACGTGCCATTCTCTGGGTATTTCCCAATCAAAAACTTGCGTTCCAGATGAAATAGAATTCATAGCCATTTTTGGCAAATGATTGCGAATTTTTTTCAAGGTTTCTCTTACACCTTCTCCAGTTAAACTTCTATTGATACTCCAAAGTTCACGAGCAAAATTGTGTATTTCATGACCTATCATAATCTTTTTTATAAAATTAAAAAACCGCTGATTTTTTTATGGGTAAATTTTTTTTTATATTTTTCTTACTTACCTTTCCTATTATCTTAAAATAAAAATTAGCTGGAAGCCCAATTACTGGTCTGAACGTACCTACGTTAATTTCGCTAAATTTTTCTCCCTTTTTTATATTTTCAATTGCGAATAAAGATCTTCTAATTTTTACAGAATTTTTTTCTATTCTTTTAGGTCCATTTTTAATTTTTCCAATTGAATCGTAAATACTTTGAGTTCTCTTTTTTAATTCTCTCATTTGTAAAGGATTTATAGAAAATTTTTTATCTAAAGAATTAAGTTTTTCTGAAATTATGAAGTGTTTTTCGATTACTTCTGCGCCAAGAATTGTGGCGGTTAGTGATGTATGTATTTCTTTTGTATGATCAGAAAGTCCAATGCTATATTGAGCATATCTTTTTTTTAAACTTTTCAAGTTAATTAAATTTAAATCTTTTTCTCTGGCAGGATACCCAGAAACACAATATAGAATAATTATTTTATTGTGATATCTTTTAATTGTTTTGATTGCTTCTGAAATCTCTTTATTTGTAGCCATCCCGGTAGAAATTATAATAGGTTTTCTTTTGCTAGCAATGTAGTCAATTAATTTTAAATCAGTTATTTCAAAAGAAGCAATTTTATAAAGTTTTACATTAAATTTTTCTAGTAGGTCAACGGCCCTCATGCTAAAGGGAGAGCTAAAAAGTCCTACACCTATTTTTTTACATAATGCAAAAGCATCTTTATGCCACTTAAAAGGTGTGTGTGCTTTTTTATAAATATCCCACAATCTCATTCCCTTCCAAGTGCCAGAATTTATAAAAAACTTTTTGTTATTGGTATTTATTGTTATATCTTGTGGTTCGTATGTTTGGATTTTAATTAAATCAGCACCAGATTTAGCTGCTGAAATAATGTGTTTTAAAAAAAGAGACTTTTTTCCACAATGATTTCCTGAGATTTCAGCAATTAATATTGGAGAATTACTTTTCTTGATTTTTAAAAAATTTTTTAATTTCATTTAATTTAATCTTTTAAAACCACTATGACATTCTGGAACATCATTTAGAATATTAACGTTTTTGTTATTTTCAAAATTTTTAATATCAACTAGAATTTTATCTAAAAGCTTTAAATATTTATCTATTATTATCTTTTTGTGACTTGTTGATAAAAAAATTACATTAGATGCAAGTATTGAATTCTCTAACATTTTTAAAGTTATATAAGATTTATATTTCAACCAGTTTTTAGATTTAATTGAAAAACCTGGTAAAGCATCTAAACCAAAAATAGAATAATTAATTTTATTTTTCTTGAAAAGATATGCCCATTTTTTTTTTATATATCTTCCTTTTTGAACCAATTTTTTCCACGATTTTGTTTTTTCCATTTCGTTGATTGTTTTTATTGCTGCGACATATCCAGTTCTGTCAGTCCAAAAAGTGCTACTTATGAAAGTTGTTTGAGCATTCTGCATTATATTTCTTTTACCTAGAACCGCTGTAATGGGGATACCATTTCCTAAAGCTTTACCCAAAATACAGATATCTGGGACTACTTTGTACCTTAAATGAAGACCACCAAATGTTTCTCTGAAACCGCTAGTACATTCATCAAAAATTAATACGATATTGTTTTTATTACAAAATTTTCTAATTTTTTTCAAAAAATTATTTTTTGGAGGAAAATTTCTAAAAACTTCCATTTTTACAGCACCAATATTATTTTTTTTACAAATTTTATAGAAATTCTCTATGTCATTATATTCGAAAGGAAAAACAGTATTGATCAATTTCTTTGGCACCCCATAGGCAGACAATCCGGGTAATAAATGATTTGTTAGATTTTTTTTTGATGATAAATTTGCAGATAAATACCAATCATGCCACCCGTGATAACCACAAATTGCAATATTATCTTTTTTTGTATGAGCCCTTGCTATTCTTATAGCTATTGAATTAGCTTCTCCACCCGTCTTTGCATATCTAACCATATCAAAACCGTCGTGCATTTTTAATAATTTTTCAGATAAATAAACTTCTTCAGGGCAATTCAATGAAGACATATTACCTTTTTCTATCGATTTAATTACTTCATTATTAATCTTATTATTTGAATAACCCAAAATATTTGTACCCACGCTCATTGTTGCTAGATCAATAAATTTTTTTCCATCCAAATCCCACACATTACAACCTTTGGACTTTGAGAAATATGCTGGCCATAAATCTGGTAAAAACATTTCAGGTCTTTTTGATAGAAGCATATTGCCCCCTGGAATTATATTGATTGCTCTTCTCCATAGTTTTTGACCAGTGCCTAATTTACTACCTATATTACGCTTTATTGTAATATTGTCTTGAAAAATACTCTTTTGTTTAGTTATAAGTCTTAATAAATCTTCAGTTTTAAAATATAAAAAATATTTTAGTTTTTCGAAAACATTATTTAAAACTTTTAAATCTACTTTTTCATCTAAAGTTAATCTAAAATTAGAGAAGTTTTTTTTTAAAGCGAAATTAAATTTTTTTTTGCTTTTTCTAATTATAAAAGGGGTAACATGTTCAATATCATATTTTTTTTTTGCCAGTTTAAATGCTTCACTTAATCTTTTAAATGAAAAAACTTCAATATCTAAACCATCTGGGTATGTTGGGGGGTTAATATTAGAAACATAGTCAAGTTTTTTGATGATGATCTTTGAAATCATTTTGTCCATTAATTTGCTATCTACAAATGGACAATCACCACATATCCTTACTATGTAATCAGCCGAAAAATTTTTTGCCACTTTGTAGTATCTTGATAAAACATTAGCCTCAGATCCAGCAAATACTTTAATTTTTTTTCTTTTTAAAAAAGAAATTAATTTTTTATCTTTTTTTGTATTTGATGTGGCAACTATAATATCAGATATTTTTTTTGATTTTTTCAATCTTTTAACAATCATTTCTATTACAGAGTATTTTCCAATTTTTTTCAAAACTTTTTCGGGCAGTCTATTAGAACCCAATCTAGCTTGAATAATAATTACAGATTTATCTTTCATAAATTTATGTGATTATAAATTTCTTTAAGTCCATTATTAAATCTTATTTTCTTTAATTTTTTTTTTATCACAATGTTTTTTTGTAGATTAAAAAAAAAATTTATTAATTCTTTTTTATATCTTACATACGAAATTTTATCAGCTTTGCCAGCAAGATTTATAAATTCTCCTTTTTCTAAAAGATTAGTACCAAAATATTGATTTTTTGCTGTAGTAATTACAAGATTTGTAATTTTGTAAAAAATTCTCTCAAGAAGCGATACACCGCCCGCACCAACTGCAAATTCCATTTTTGATAGCAAATTTTGAAATTTTTCATTAGACAATGTTTTGAAAAATTTAAAATTTTTATTTGGATATTTTTTTGTTTTAATTTTAATGTATTTACCAATTATAATGTAAAATATAAAATTTTTGAAAATGTTATTAGAGATAATTTTCAATGTTTTTTGCATTATTTTGAATTTATCTGTAGAGCCAAAAAAAATTAATACATTTCTTTTTTTTTTATGACTAATTCTTTTTATATTCGTAGGGAAAAATTTATAACCAATAAGATATTTTTTTGCTTTAATTTTTGATTTTATTTTTTTTAAATTTTTTTTATCAATAAAATTATAGTTTAAATAATATTTGCAAAAATGTTTTTTTTCGTAACCATCATCTATGACTAATACTTCTTTATATTTTTTAAAAATTTTTCTTTTTATTTTATTCTTTAATAAATAAGTATCTAAAATTATTAATTTTGGTCTAATTTTCTCTAATTGATCTAATATTTTAGCATCATTTCTAAAATCTATATTAATATGATTGAAATTAAATTTTATTATTTGTTCTTTTGCATCATTATTATTTGTTATGAAGTATGAATTTATTTTTTTTTTTCTATATCTAAAATATTGATTTAATTTTATAGTTCTTCCTAAATGACCCAACCCAATGTTCCTACCAGAAGATACTATTGATACAAGATTCATCTCCAGTTTTTAAAAATTCTATCTCCAATAATTAAATAATTAATATTTGAAGATACAAAAGCTCTGCAAGCATCATCTACTGAACAAACAATAGGTTCCTCGTGCATGTTAAAGCTTGTGTTTATAAGTACTCCAAAACCAGAAACTTTTTTATATTCTTTTAAAATATTATATATTTTGGGATTAGTTCTTTTATCAATTATTTGCGGTCTAGCTGTTTTGTCAACATGGACTATGGCTGGTGCAACTTGTAATAATTCTTTTTTACAATCAAAAGTCATAGTCATAAATTTAGAATTAATAAGCGTTTTCTCTATTTTATAAAAATATTTATTGTATTCACTTTTTAAAACTATTGGAGCAAAAGGCATAAATTCTGTTCTTTTAAGTTTTTTATTTAAGCTTTTATTTATCCCCGCGTCCTCTGCTGAACAGATAATACTTCTATTACACAAAGCTCTTGGACCAAATTCCATCCTTCCTTGAAATAAGGCAAAAATTTTTTTGTTGTTTAAGTTTTTTGCTATGAACTTATCGTTATTATTAGTTTTGATCTCTCTAAGATTGTATTTTTTCAAAAACCAATTTAAATTTTTCACATTATATTTTGGACCAAGGTACATATTTTCAAATGAGAACTTTTTGAAACCTTTTTTTTTATTAATGCACAAAGCTGCAGCCCCAACACACAATCCACCATCACCCATGTTAGGAAATATGAAAATATTGTTTACCTTTTTTTGTAATAGTATTTTTTGATTGAGTTTTACATTTGAGAAAACCCCACCAGCTAAGGCTAAATTAAATCTTTTATTACTTATATCATTTACGTAAGCTAAAACTGTATCTTCTAATTTCTTTTGAACTGCAGAGGCAATTTCTTCTCTAGTATATTTTCTTTTTAATCTTTTTAAAAGAATATTGTTAAAAGAAGGAAGGTAAAAACCTTTATGAGTTAAGCCCTCAAAATTTTTAATTTTTTTATTGTAAGTAAAAATTTTATTAATTTCACTGATTGCTTTTCTTGGTGATGCATAAGCCGCTAAACCCAAAACTTTACCTTCGTGTTTATGGGGTGTGAAACCTAGTAATTTCGTGAAACTTCCATAAAAATATCCTAAAGAATCTATTGTATTAGTTTTTTTTAATTCGATCAATTTTCCATTGATACTTTTGAATAATTTAGATGAAGCATTATCACCCCAACCATCAATTGTTAATGTATATGCACTATTGAATTTTGAAAAATAATATGTGCTTGCTGCATGAGATAAATGATGATCAAAAATCTCCAAATTTTTAAACATTTTTTTTAGTTTTGCTAAAATATTTTTTGTTCGTACTTCTATTACTTTTTTTTCGTGTAATTGTCTTTGTTTCAGTTTAATTATTAAGTATCTCTTTTGTATTAACTCAAGCTTAGAATTTTGAATCTTTTTTATTTTTTCGTTAAAATAAGCAACGTCTGGTGTATCTTTTGTTAAAGCTGACAAACCATGTGTAGCAACATATTTAATATCTTTCTTTTTTAACTTATTATCCTGTAAGGTTTTTTGAATAGACAAAATGGGTATTCCATACCAATTTTTTTTTCTATTTAGCCTTTCTTCACTTATAGCATAGACAAGCTTATTTTTTTTAAACAAACATACTGATGACTCTGATAGATAGTTTATTCCCAAGGTGTACATTCTAACTCCATCTTCTAGGATCAATTAAGTTTAGTTTATTACTTGATAAGTATTTATATTTCAAATTTTTATTTATCCTAAAGTTTAATATTTGTCTATAGTGATCATAATTATCAATACCAATTACTATTTTTGATTTAATTTTTTGATTCAAAATAAAGTTTAGACATCCCTCAAAATTTGTACAATTATTTTTATCTAACCAATCAAACCATTTATTAAACTCTGATTTGAAATTTAAAAATTTTTTTGGTATTTTTTTTTCTAAAAGTAAACCTTGTAAAAAAATAGATCTTAAGTGAACTTCTTTTTTGTCATTTTTTAATTTTTTAAACCAAATACTCTTAATAAATCTTTGGTCAAAAATATTTGAGGGGAGCTGAATTATATCTGGATCAAATGAACTATATATTTTTTTAAAGCTTTTAGTTTCATAAATAGAAATTCCTTTTTTTTTTATAAATTTTTCTTTTTTTAATTTCTCTAAATTATCATTCACTAATTTTAATTGATTTGTTGATTTAAAAATCTCAATATTATGTATCATAAGACAATAAAGTTTTTTTATAACAGCAGCCGTAATTGATTTGATAATTCTTTTTTTAAAACTTTTATAATTTAAATTTTCTTTTTTTTTTAATGTTACTTTAAAAATTACTTCAACATTATCTTGATTAAAATATTTACCTAATGTCTTTTTAGATAAACCATAAACTTCAGCTGTATCAAAATAAATTTTTTTTTTTAATTTTTTTGCTTGATTAATAATTCTGGTTAATTTTTGTAAATTTGAAAATTTCTTTTTTTTAAATCCATATTTCAAACCAAAATTTGCCGTCCCGATGATTATATTATTTAGTTTCAATTTATTTTACCTCTTACCAAATTTTTAATAACTGTTTTAGAATTAGGCATTTTTAATTTAAGAAAGTCAGAAATCTTTGTTATATCAAGTCCTAAATTTTTTGATCTTTTTGGTTTTATTATATCTATTGAGGTGGTGCTGTAATTCTCAAATTTTAAATTCAATTCTTTAGCAACTTTTAATATGAATTCTTTTTTACTTATGAAATCAGATGAACCTAGATTAAATATACCTTCGGCATTTTTTAGAGCTAATTTCAAAATAAATTCAGAAGCACTATAAACATCAATTGTAGAATTAAAAGCATCATCAAAAAGATTTACGTATTTATTTTCTTTTAAAACATCCAATGTCCATTCATAAAAAGTTTTAATATCATTTTTTTTTATTCCTGTGAAATTTGTTCTTATTATTAAGCTATTTTTATTTTTCAAACATATTTTCTCTGCTGCATATTTAGTTTTAGCGTAATTATTATTTAATTTAATTTTACTATTTTCTTTATTTGGAATATTTTCTTTGCCTTTATAAACTTGATCAGTTGAGATCTGAATAAATTTATAATTCTTACTTAATTTAGAATTAATAAAATTATCTACAATTTTTGCATTAATTTTATAACATTTTTTATAATTTTCTTCGCATTCCAATAATGATGTTAACCCTGTCGCATTAATGATTATTTGACAGGGATACTCGTGCAACATTTCTTCGACAAGTGATTTATTTGTAAGATCTAAATTTATGTCACAATTATTTCTACCAACTGTCACATATTTTTGTTTGTTAATTTGACATGTTTTTATTAAACATTTACCGAGTAAGCCAGTACCACCCAAAATCATAATTTTTTTTTGCATTTGTTAACTAAAACATATTTTGTTTGACTGTTCAATCATTGAACAATAGAATAATTATTATGTCATCTAATAAATCATTTGATAATCAAGATCATTTAAATGTTCTCAGAATGATTAAAAAAAAACCGAAAGCATCGCAAAGAGAGATGGCTACACAATTAGGTTTTAGCTTGGGTAAACTAAACTATTGTGTTAGAGCATTAAAAAATAAAGGTTTAATAAAAATTAAAAATTTTAAAAAAAACCCAAAAAAAATTAATTACATATATATTCTCACAGCTAAAGGCATAAGTGAAAAAACAAAACTTACTATTGATTTTATGAAACGTAAAATGCGTGAATACGATGAATTAAAAAAAGAAATAGGTTAAAAGCAATTTAAAAAAATTACTTTTTAGAAAACTATTCTTTTCTAATATCAATATAGCTTCCACTTTGAAATTTTTTTAGTCCTTTAACTTTCTTAATTAAATTTTCTGCAACTTCATCTGGTGATGGAACTTTATTACTCTTGTTTAAAAATTTAAATTTTTTAACAGAGGGAAACTTCTTTTCATTGACACTACATATTTTTTTTTGCATTTTTGTTTTAATTAAACCTGGTGAAATATTAATATATTTTCTTTGGTTATCTTCTAATGCATATGATTCTAATAAAAATTTAAATGCAGATTTTGAGCAACAATATAAGTACCATCCAAATTTAGGTGACAAAGCCGCTCCAGATGAAATTCCTATTATTAATTTAATTGGAATTTTTTTTTTAATGAAAAAATCTAAAATTTGTTTATTAGCTAAAACATTAATCTTTAAAATTTGAAATATTTCATTTGATTTTATTTTAGTAATATCCTTTAAGTCACCTAAAATTCCAGCATTTAAAAAAACATAATCTAATTTTTTAATTCTTAACAACTGAAGTTTTTTTTTAATATCATTTAAGTTATTAAAATTACATTTGACTGAAATGATATTTTTGCCTTTGACTAAAGTTCTTCCTATACAAAAAATATCATTTCGATTATTTGCAAGTTTAATTGCAAGAGATTTTCCTAACCCTGATGATCCACCTGTAATTAATATTTTTTTTCCAGTTATCAATTTTAAAAACTTTTGAAATACTTATTATTAAAATTATCTTTATCTTTACCCTTAACTTTTTTACAAAGATCTGAGAAAGCACCTATATTCATTTTAATTTTTTTTGCTTCAGATGCATAGTTATCACTAATTGCATATTGTGAAGTAATCAAAGTATATATGTTTTGAGGCATTGTTAATAAATCGTCATATTTTTTTACCAAAGCACCTATTATCTTAAAATATTTTGGTTTCACTATTTGCTCAGTTCTTAAATTTCCGAAACCCTTTCCCATGCCTCTTACAGAAGAGTCACACTTAAAAATTTTATATTTTCTAAGTTGCCGATAATTAAAGTAACCTTTTCCACTATGATCATGTAAATGCATTCCGACTTTTTTTCCAGATTTTGTTATAATTGAGAGAGGTTTAGAAAATCTTTTATATGTTTTTTCTAAATCCATATCTCCATGTGTATCTGCAAAGTACACGTAATCAATTTTGTATTTTGAAACTAACTTACTTACTTTTAGCAATTCATTACTACTATAATTAGTTGAGTTAAAGATATTAAAACTGACATTCAGACCAGTATATTTTTTTAATTTTTCAGAAAATTTTAATGCTTTTGGGATATCTTCTTTTCTAGAACATACTCTGATCATTGCAATTTCTTTTTGGTTATTTCTTGGATAATCTAATAAATTTTTTGAACAATAATGATAATCAATCATTATTGATACGTTATTTAATTTTTTTTTAGAGGTTATTTTAAAGACTGTTTCTAAATTCAAATTATAAAAAGGGTTGTTACTTTTAGATGTTTGTTTCCAATAACCCAGCTCAATATATTTAATTTCTGGAATTTTTGATAAAGCTTTGTAATGATCTTTAGCAAATCTAATTGGCCAATTAAATTTTCTAACATGGCCTCCATCTCTAAGTGTGACATCTATTATTTGCATATTTTTCTCGCTAAATTAAGATCTTCAACTGTATCAATTTCCACAGACTCTGGAAAGTTTAATTCATAAAAAAAGGGTTTTTTACCAATTCTATTATTGTATTTCATAAATGTTTTTTTTTAAAAATAAAGAAAGCACCATTAGATTGCACTATAGGGTCCAAATTTTGTGTTTTAGAAATTACTTTTGGATTAAAATTAATGGGAATTAATTTTTGTTTACTTTTTTCTAACCAGGCAAAATTATATTCCTTAGTCACTGAATGAACACTATCAAAATATTTCAACTTTTTGGCTGCTTTTTTAATTGTATTTAATTTTAAAAAAGGAGAAGTCACATGAGTAGTTACAATTATTTCATTTTCATCCTTAACATATTTTTTTAAAAAATTTTTAATCATATTCAATGTAGGACTAGAATTTTTTTTATTTTCTTGGATAATGAATTTTCTCTCTCTTCTATAAACTTTTACCCATGGATAAAATTTTTTACATCGATTGATAACTAAAGGACTATCAGTATCAATAAAAACATTACACTTTTTTAAACTAAGTATTAAATGTTCCCACATTTGATACTTACCTAATCTTCTGAAATTTTTCTTATTTATTCTTTTTGAATTGTGTTTGATTATAATAAAAAAAAACATTTATCTTAAGATTTGATAAACGAACATACAATTTCTCTAGATCTAGATGGATCAAGCTCAACTCCTAATATTCTCTTCCATTTTCCTAATATTAATTTTCCATCATCAATTGGAACAGTTTCTGATGAATTAAAAAATAAACTCCTTATGTGAGAGTGCCCATTAATCCTCTCATCAACAGGTGCCTCATCTCTTAAACTAATTAAATCATGAAGATATTTTATATTTTGATGATCTCCTTCAGGATTTTTCCATCTTGGAGCAACTTTATCTAAAAAAAATCTTACATCTACTTTATGAAGAATCTCATTTTCAGCACACCAAACACAGAAAGTTGTGTGTTTAGAAAAAATATTTACTATTCCAGATTTCCCCCAATTCTTAGCGTGATTGCTTACCTCATCTGTGAGATCCGTAAAAAGTTTATCGGTATTTACTTTAATAATTTTTTTCATAAATTTTCATGCTTATAATCAATTTATTAAATAAAATCTACAGTTGTATTGATAATTTACCCTCATTTTCGTGGTTTTTTTAAATTTTCTATATAACTTTGTAATTTGTTATAATCCGATATAGCAATTTCATAATTTAACTTTTGTGGATCAACATTTGTATAACCATTTCGTAAAAGAATAAATTTTATTTTAAAATTTTTAGCTAAAAGTGAATCAATTTCTGTGTCACCTACAAAAATTGTTTCTTTTTTTAAAAAATGAAACTTTTTTTTTAATTGTTGTAAGTGTAGATAATTTGGTTTTTTATGTTTAAATGTATCAGAACCAGCAACAAATAAAAAATAATTATTTATTTTTAGCTTTTTAAGAAGTAATTTTGCATTTTTTTCTAACTTGTTTGTTGATATAAATAATTTGATATTATTTTTTTTGCAGTAATCTAAAAAAATTTTAAGGTTTTTCCTCAATTTTGATTTAATACATATATTATTTTCATAATGTTTTAAAAAATCATTATTAATTTTTTTTGAATGAATATTTTTCTTACCAACTACTTTTTGGATTAAATATAATGATCCTTTATTAGCAATTTTCTTGAAATATTGAAAATTTATTTTTTTTTTTAATCCATTTTTTTTTAAGGAATGATTAAAAGAATTTATTATATCTATTGAAGTGTCTGCTAGCGTACCATCGATATCAAATATAATATTTTTAATCATCTAATTTTTGATCATAAATCTTAGTTTTTGATTTATAAGTTTTATAGTTTCATAAGATTTATTTTGACAAACATAGTCCTTTGTATTTGATAAATTATTGAAATACTTGTTTAATGGAATTTTATATATTTTTAATAATTGTTTTTCAAAATTTTTATAATTCATATCTTTTGAAAAACAAAGACCATCAATTGGAAAATCAAAAATATTTGTTTTTGTAAAGTTACATGCAAAAGTTTTTCCATTTAATGATAAATTTTCTCTTAACATTGTAGACATTGTTCCAATGACAATTTTACTTTTTCGCATAATTTTATAAGTTTTATGATTATCGGATCTAAAAAAAATATTTTTTAAAAGAAATTCATATTCAATTTTACTTAAATTTTTTTTATAAAATTCTCTTTCTTTTTTAAAGTTATTAGATCTACTTCTTGCTGCAATTTTCATTTTAAATTTATGTCTTTTCGAGAATTTTATGGAAAATTTTATCAAGTTAATGAGACCTCTTTCGATAGGAAAATTAAGCTTTTCTAAAAACTTATCCCAACAATAAACGTCAGAAATTAATAATATGTCGTTTGTTTTTTTAATAATACTTTTTTTTTTTAAAAATTTTTTGACTAACCAAGAAATTTGATAACCTTAAACTACCAACAACATCAAATTTGCCGACCTTTTGATTGTTTTTTTTATAGTCCCTAATCTCGTTTTTTCCAAAACAAAAAAAATAAGGAATAAAAAATTTTTCTAACTCTACATTTATTTTTTTTTTCTTTAATAAATTAATAATTTTGTGCTCATATCTAGCACCATTTTGTATTGCTACAAATTTATAATTATCCTTTTTAATTTTTGCAAAAATACTAAATTTGTGACTGTTATCAATAAAAGTTAAAATTAATTGTGGATTAACTTGATCTATTAAGCTGAGTAAATAAGAATTAAAAAAACCTATTTTAATATTTTGAAACGTTGAACAAATAATTTTCTTTGTAAAATAAATATTTTTTAAATTCTCAAATCTTGTTTCTAATATAAAATAATTAAAATTTTTAATTATGGGTTTTAATTGCTCTATACTTGTATCATCGAAAACAATTATTTCTCTATTCTTAGGAATACTAAAGCTAAACTTTGCAAAAAAAAGTATTTTAAAATAATTAAATAACTTGAGTATACTCATTATAAAATTTATATTTGTTGAAAACTTCAAGTTAAAATATTAATTCTTATATGAAAAGAACTATTAAAAGAAGTCTTAATTTTTGGTTCAAAAACCGTTAGTAATAAATTTAAAAAAAAAGACTATTTTATAAAATTTGACAAATACTCTACAGTTAATCAAAAGAACTAGATAATTATAAAAATTTGATGATTAAAAAATATCTAATTACATTTTTTGGAAAAATCAAACCTCCAAAAAATACTAAACTAATTTTTGAAAATGAATTTTTAAAAAGATTTTATAACAATGATCAACTAAGCAATTATAAATGTGTTTCAATAGAAAACCTTGACCAGGTTTATTTAAAAAAAGATAACTATCTTTTTTGTAAAAAAAAAGCCACAAGGTATCTGAACGAAATATTTCCAATTTTAAATAAGTTAAACAATTCAAAACTTAAAAAAAAAGAATGGGAGATTTTAATTGAATATTTTTTAATCATATCTGTTTCAAATATTAAAAGGAGATTCGATACATTAAAAAAAATTAAAGATAAAAAAAACACTTTTGTTTATGCTGATGACTATAATTTTTTTTTGAAAATATATCTATTTACAAAATTTTTCAGTTTGAAAATATTAACTTCAATTCTTATATAAGTTTTTTAATTTCGAAAAAACTTAATCTAAAAATATTGAAATCAAATAGAATTAAAAAAATTATTCTTTTTGAAAAATTTAAAAAAAAAACAATTTTTAAAAGGTATATCTATTTTGTTTACCAAATATTTATGAGACTTTTTAAACCAATTTTAATTTTAGATGGATATTTTGGAAAAAAAAATTCACTTAAAGTAACTTTGAAAAGTAAATTCAAAATTATATTTGCTAATATTGATTACTTTGATTTTTCACGTAATCAAATTACTTTTAAAAAGGATATCAAATCTAGATCAAAAATTTCAATAAAAATTAAGGATGATTTTGATATTATTTACAACGAATTTATAAAAAATGTTTTACCGAGTTCTTTTTTAGAGAATTTTAATACTTATTTTACTGCTAATAAAAAAAAATATTTGAATATCTCAAAAATTGGGACTGCAGTTCACTTTGCATCGGATGATAATTTTAGATTTGCTGTATTGAATTTTAAAAAAAAAAATAAGAAAACATTTAATTTGCAACATGGAGCATATCAAGGCTATAGGTCATTTACACCTGAAGATTATATAAATCAAAAAATGAGCAATCTAAATTTATTGTGGCATAATAAAAAAATGAATATTGGATCACAATATTTTTCAGAGACCAAATATAAATCTAAAAAATTTGAAAATAAGATTTTATTTTTTCCATGTCATATTCTGTTCAATCAAGAACTAGATAATTTAGCAAACAATAATCATATTTATTTAAATCAATTATTCAAATTAGCAAAAATACTTAATAATGAAAAAAAAATTTTTTTAAGTGTAAAATTTTTTAATCATAAAAATGACGATTATTTTAGAAAAATTTGGAAAAGCTATTTTGGACAGAGTGTAAAAATTTTAGATACTAATTCTTCATATAAAGGTAGCATTTTTCAAGAGTACGATCTAGTAATTGTAGATGATTTTTCGACCGCTTTCTATGAATTATTATATTTTAAGAAACCATTTATAGTTCTTAATTCTGCACCTAACGTTAATTATAAAAAAAACTTTTGGAATGCAATTAATGATATAAAGAAGATAAATTTATGGTTTGATGATGAAAAGCAACTTTCCAAATATTTAGAAAAAAATTTTAAAAATATTATCTCTAATTGGGAAAAAACAACTAATTCAAAATACTATATTAATTTAAGAAAAACTTTATTTGCAAGAGAAAATTTTAACGATAGTTTGTTCGTAAAAAATATATTAGAATTATAAATATAAAAATTTGAAGAGAAAAAAAATAATTTAAATGAACTTAAATAATAAAACAATTTTAGTAACGGGTGGTACTGGCTCTTTTGGAAAATCTTTTGTAGATCAAATAATCAAAAAACATAAAAATATTAAAAAATTAATAATTTTTAGTAGAGATGAGCTAAAACAATTTAATCTTTCAAAACAATATAATGCTGAAAAATATAAATTTTTAAGATTTTTTATTGGTGATGTAAGAGATTATAAAAGATTGGATTGGGCACTGAAAGAAGTAGATATTGTTATACATGCTGCAGCATTAAAACAAGTACCTGCTGCAGAATATAATCCAATTGAGGCTATTAAAACAAATATTTTAGGAGCACAAAATGTTATTGAGGCATCATTAAATAATAATGTTAAAAAAGTAATTGCATTATCAACTGATAAAGCATCATCTCCAGTAAATTTATATGGTGCAACTAAATTATGCTCCGATAAGCTCTTTATAGCTGCGAATAATTTTAAAGGTGCAAAAAAAATTTCTTTTAGTGTTGTAAGGTATGGAAATATATTTGGAAGTAGAGGTTCAGTTATTCATTCTTTTTTGTCTCAAAAAAAAATAGATAATGTTTTAAAAATAACTGACCTTAAAATGACTAGATTTTTACTATCTGTTGAGGAGGGAGTGGATCTGGTTTTTTGGTCAATATCTAATAGTTTTGGTGGAGAGATAATTATACCAAAAATACCCTCAATTAAGATAATCGATTTAGCAAAAATAGTTGCACCTAAATCGAAAATAAAAATAATTGGTGTTCGTCCAGGTGAAAAACTTCATGAAGAACTAATTTCAATTCACGAAAGTAGAAATTGTTTTAACTTTAATGATAAATATTTAATTCTGGATCCCTTAAATCTTAAACTTGTTAAATTTTATAAAAAAAAAGGAGCAAAAATTGTCAAAGATAATTTTTATTATGACTCATTTTCCAATAAGAAAAATTTATCAAAAAAGCAGTTAATGAAATTACACAAAAAATTAAATAACTCATAATTAAGTATAAATTTGAAAAAAAATAAATAAACTAAAATTTTGAAAAAAATTTTAATTAAAAATGAAAAAACATGATATAGATTAGTTAAGTTTTTATTTTTAATTTAATTCATATAACAATTTCAATAATGACTCACTCTTTTTGGAAAAATAAAAAAGTATTTATCACTGGTCATACCGGATTTAAAGGTAGTTGGTTAGTGTTAATCTTAAAGAGCCTGGGTGCCGAAATTACAGGATATGCATTAGATCCTATTTCAAAGCCAAATTTTTTTGATGATTTAAAATTATCAAAACTTTTAAAAAAAGATTTTAGAAAAGACATTAATAATTTTACAACTCTCAAAAATGCAGTAAATAAATCAAAGCCAGATATTATTTTTCACTTGGCTGCTCAGTCTAGTGTTTTGGTAAGTTATAAAAATCCTGATGATACTTTAAAAACAAACATAATCGGCACTTTCAATTTATTAAAAACAATAAGATTTAATAAGTCTGTGAAATCTGCGGTTATAGTTACTACAGATAAAGTTTATCTTAATGATGATAAGAAAATTAATTTTAATGAAGAGTCAAAGTTGGGTGGATACGATATATATAGTTCCACTAAAGCATGCTGCGAAATTATTACACAAAGTTATGTGAAATCTTTTATTAAAAAAAACAAATGCAGAATTGCAACAGTCCGTTCTGGAAATTGTATTGGGGGTGGAGATTGGACAGAAGATAGAATTATTAAGGATTGTGTAGAAGCATTTATAAAAAAAAAAGAATTATTAATAAGAAATCCCAAAGCCACAAGGCCTTGGCAACATGTTATGGAACCACTCTATGGATATTTAAAACTTGCAGAGAAATTATCATCTAAAAATGGAGATAAATTTATTGGATCGTGGAACTTTGGTCCGAACAATGTAAATCTAAATGTTATAAATTTAGCTAAATTAGGAAAAAGAATATTTAATTCGAAATCAAAAATCATAATTAATGAAAAAACAAATAATAAAAACCATGAAGCAAAATATCTCTCCTTAAATTCAAAAAAATCGCTTAAAAGATTAAATTGGAAAGTTTACATGACCCCTCAAATTTCATTAAAATTAACTTTCGATTGGTTTAAAGTTTTTTATTTAAATATGAATGATAAAAAAAAAGTAATTAATTTCACATTTGAACAAATAAAAAATTTTAAAAAAATTATAAGATATTATTAAGTTTTATGAATTTGTTTGTATCAGGTGCTAATGGTTATATTGGAAGTAATTTCATTAAAAAAGCTTCAAAACTAAATTTTAAAATTTATGCTTTAACTAGAAAAAGAGTTAATAAGAATATTAAGAATGTTAAATGGCTTACAGGAGCAATTGACAAAAATTGGAAAGAATTAAAAAAATCAGATGTTTTAGTACATCTTGCTGCGGAGGGAGGATATGCAAGGTTCACACGTTTTAGTAAATGTTATGATTTTAATGTTCTAAAGTCAAAAAAATTGGTCAATAATGCAATAAAGAGTGGTTGTAAAAAAATACTAATAATTTCATCAAAAAAAGAGAAAAAAATAAAAAGTGTTAGGATAAATAAAAGATTGATTAAATTATATGAAAAGAAACCTGATTATGTTTATGCTCTATCTAAAGCAATCTTCACAAAATTTTGTGTTAACTTTTCTAAAAAAAATAATACAAAATTTAGAATAATTAGACTTTTTCATGTTTATGGAAAAAATGAAAAAAAGACAAGATTATGGCCAGCTTTAATATCTGCAGCTAAAAAAAATCGCGATTTTAAAATGACTTCTGGAGGTCAAAAAACTGATTTTAATTATATTGATGATGTAGTGAATGGATTAATTGAAGCAACTAATTTTGAAATTAAAAATAAAAAATTTCCTCAAGTTTGGGATATGTGCTCTGGAAAAACAACGTCAGTAAAGCTGTTTGCTCAAAAAATTTGGGATAGGATAAATCCTAAGAGTAAAATTTATTTTTCTAAAATTAAAGTTTTTGACAACAAGAATTATAAAGCATTAACCCAAAATCATTGGAAGATTAACTATACCAAACCAGAATTAACTATTAATTATAAAAGGTTTTAAAAAATTATCTTATTACCAATTAACTTTGAAAAGTAATTTAAACCCTCCTTCGTAAAATGGCCAGCCTCTGTTTTGTGGATTTTATTCATACTTGAATCTAAGTAATTACATTTTTTTTCCACAAGATTACAAGCTAATTCAAAAAAATTTAAATAATTTACTTTATTTTTAATAGCAATATTTTTAATTTTTTCATTTTTTTTAATCATTTCTTCTAAATCTAATAAATTAAAATATTTTTTTTTCATTTCTTCTATTTCTTCATTATTCGGAAATCTGTTATTCATAAGAATAAACCTATCAAAAGGTTGAGAAGTATTATACAATTGATTTTGTAAAATATTTAATTTTTTTTTTAAAGTTTTTTTTGAATTAGACCAAGCAAATTCTGGGTTGGGACCAATAATTAGAATTTTTTTATTCAAATTTTTTAGATAATCAAGATTTGTCTTTAGTGCATTTATATCTTCATTACTCCATCTAGTTTTCAAAATAATAAATTTTGCATTATTGAATAATTTGATTTGTCTTTCAAAATTTTTCTTTTTATACGAATTAAAAGATCTTTCACAAACCAAGTAATTATTTTGTATTGTTTGTTTTAAGCAAAATATTTGAATATTAAGTCTAGATATATTTCTATATTTAAGTTCCTCTGCATTTGTTAAGATTTTTTCAAAATCAATAGCATGTGAATTTCCAATAACTATTATATCTGATTTTTTAAAATTGTATTTCTGAATAGTAGGATCTTTTTTTTTAAATATCATTTTTTCTTGAAATTCACTTAATTTAAGTCTTGTCACAAATCCTTCATTTCTAATTATCAAAAAATTAAGTATTAAAATAATTGATAATAGAAAAATACAAAAAAATGATATTTTTTTAAACTCAAAATTTTTTTTTCTAAAGGGTTTTTCTATAAATTTAAACAAAATTATAGAAGTTACTAAACTTATTAAAACTAGTATAATTTTTACATTGTAATATTCAAAATTAAGAATCCTTCTTGAGATAGAAAAAATTGGAAAATGAATTAAATAAAGTGAATATGAAATAAGCCCTAATTTCACCATCATATCGTTAGTTAGCATTTTGGTTAAAAAGTTTTTTTCTGAACTATTATAAAAAAGTATAATTAAAGTAACTCCCAAAATAGGTACAAAAGTATAAATTGATGGGTGAGGAGTATTTTCATTAAAGAATATAAATGAAAGAAAAATTAAAATAAACCCTACTAAAGCAACAAAATTTTTTTTAGATATATAGTCATTCATGTAAAAGATTAAATATGCACAAATAGATCCAACCAAAATCTCCCATATTCTAAATGGGAGCATGTAAAAGACAAAACTTGGATATTTAAAAATAAACATTTGAGTTAAGGTTAAAGATATAATGGCGGTTAATGTAAGAATAAGTAATGTAAATTTTTTAAGATATTTAATCAAAAAAAACAAAACTAAAGGAAAAATTAAATAATATTGTTCTTCGATAGCTAAAGACCAGGTGTGAAGCAGTGGATATAGTTGAGCTTGTTCATGACTATACTTTAAAAAAACATCATGCCAAAAGAAAAAATTAGAATTAAAAAAAACAGTATATATTGTTGATTTTGAGAAATTTATAAAGCTTGAGGGCAATATAACAAACCATGCTGCTATAGTCGTAAGTAAAATTACTAAAAATAAAATAGGAAGAATTCTTCTAATACGTCTTTTTATAAAATTTGAAAAACTAAAAGTTTTAGTCTTTAAATCCATTAATATTATTGTTGTTATAAGATAGCCAGAAATTACAAAAAAAATATCAACACCCAAAAAACCTCCTGGTAAAACTGGATGACTAATTGATATCTCTAGATGATAGATTAAAACAGAAACTACTGAAACAGCTCTAAGACCATCTATTTCAGGTCTATAAAAATTATTTTTATTCATTCAATATTAGTTTATATATAATTTTATATTAAATGTAATCTAAGAATAAATTAAAAACTTTGTGATACTAAGATGAAAAAAATTAAACTAGCTTCAAACACAATTAGCAATACCGACTATAAGGTTTTAATAAAATTTTTACAAAAAAGAAGTTACTTAAATCAATCAAAAGTTACTAGAACTTTTGAGAGTAGATTTTCAAAAATTATAGGTAAAAAATATTCTATATTTGTTAATTCTGGTTCATCTGCGAATTTATTAATAGCCCAAACTTTACTAGAGGGAAAAAATCTTAAAAATAAAACAGTTGTTGTTCCATCTGTTTCCTGGTCAACCACTGTAAGCCCATTTGTTCAACTTGGGTATAATGTTGTAATTTGTGATAGTAATTCGTCTAATTTAGGATTGGATATAGAACACTTATCCAAGCTTTGTAAAAAATATAAGCCTGGGTTAGTTGTTGCAGTAAATGTTTTAGGTCATTCCAACGATTTCAGAAAAATTCAATCTTTAAAAAAAAAATTTAACTTTTATCTTGTTGAAGATAATTGTGAAAGTCTAGGGAGTAAGTATAAAAACAAAAGCCTAGGAAGTATTGGTTTTGCTTCCTCTCACTCATTTTATTTTGGTCATCATATCTCAACCATAGAAGGTGGTATGGTTTCTACTGATGACTATAAATTTTACAATATAGCATTATCAATTAGAGCACATGGATGGGCTAGGGACCTACAAAAAAAAATTAAGAATAAATTAGAAAAAAAATATAATATAACTCCTTTTGAGTCTTTTTATAAATTTTATTATCAAGGTTTTAACATAAGATCCACTGATTTAAACGCAACCCTTGGCATAAACCAATTAAAAAAATTAAATTCTATATGTAAAATACGTTATAGGAATTATTTGATGTATAAAAAATTTCTACCTAATTTTTGGTTTCAAAAAAGTGACTTAAAATTAATTTCAAGCTTTGGTTATTCAACCTTTGTCAAAAATAGAGAAGAAGTTTATAAAATTTTAGCAAAAAATAATATTGAAAGCAGACCCATTATATGTGGGAATATTGCTAAACAGCCCTTTATGAAAGATAAATATTTAAATTCAAAAGATAATTTCAGCAACGCTAATTTTGTCGATAAATATGGAATATATCTACCTAATCATGCAAATCTGTCTATTCAAGATATAGATTTAGTTACAAAGAAATTTTTAAAAATAGCTAAACCAATTTTTTTTAAAAGAAATTATGTTTAATCCTAAAAAGGAAAATCATAAAACTGCTGTTATTCTTTGTGGAGGTAAGGGCTCAAGATTAGGTCCTTTGTCAAAAAAGTTACCAAAGTCGCTTGTGCTTATTAAAAAAAAACCGATAATCTGGTACATATTAAAAAACTTAAAAAAAAATGGATTTAATCATTTTATTTTACCAGTTGGATATAAAGGTAGATTAATCTCAAATTATATTAGTAAAACTAGTCAATTTAAGAATTATGATATAGATATTGTAAATACTGGTGTTGAGATGCCTATTAGTCATAGGATTTATAAAATTAAAGATTTAATTAAATCATCAAAGTTTCTTTTATTAAATGGCGATGCAATATTTGATTTCAATTTAAAAAAAATATTTAACACTCAATATAAGTTAAAGAATATCTTAATTACCTTTTTGGGAACACATGCGAATTTGCCATACGGAACTATAATAATTAAGGATGGTTTGGTTCAAACATTTAAAAGAGATATAGTTTATGATTCAGTCATTCAATCATTTACAAAGGATAGAAGCATTAATTATATTTATTCGGGCATGGCAATAATAAAAAGTAAACTTTTGACAAAAGAAATACTTAATTTTAAAAATTTTGAATTAGGCTTTTATTCTAGAATTATTAAAAAAAAAAAAATGTAATTTTAGTTTGATAAATGGTTTTTGGTATTCAATTGATAGTATGAAAGATATAAATTATTTAAAAAGTTATAAAAACAGAATTGCAATTGATAGAATAATTAAAAAGTTATTACAAAAAAAAAGTATTTAAAAATGTTACTTTCAATATGTATTCCAACATACAATAGACCAGAAAATTTAAAAAATTGTTTACATTCAATTTCCACACAAAAATCAAAAGATTTTGAGGTTTGCATATCAGACAATGCATCTACAACTGACATATATACAATTGTGAAACCTTTTAAAAAGAAGATTAATATTAATTTTAAAAGAAACAAAAAAAACCTAGGATTTGCTATAAATGTTTTAAAAGTATCTAAAATGGCTAAAGGGAAATTTATTTGGTTCTTGGGAGATGATGATTTATTAACTAAAAATTCTCTAAATCATCTCCTTAATTTAATTAAAAAAAATCATAACATAAATTTTTTTTGGATAAATTCATACTATTTACACGCATCATTTTTAAAAAAATATCCTAGCCCTTTTAATATAAAATATTTACCAAAAGGGTTAAAAACACACTCACCCTTAAAAAAAGATAAAATATTAAATTTTTTTGAATTGATTGATCATAGATTATGCTTTGACTTTTTAATGGGTTTCTATGTAAATTGTTTTAATAGAAATATGTGGAATAGAAATTTACATGTTTTAAATTTAAAAAATATGAGAGATAAAAGAGTTTGGTCAAATTTTGATAATACAGCATTTTTTATTAAGGTTTTTTGTGAGGCTTTTGGAAAATCAAACGCATATTTTTGTTCAAAACCTTTAAGTGTTAATTTAAGTGGTGTTAGAGAATGGACTGATCTATATCCATTAGTTGAAATAGTTAGATTGCCAGAGGCTCTTGATTATTATAGATCGAGAGGTTTGGGTCTCTTTCAATACATTTATTCTAAAAATTATTCTATGAGAAATTTTTTTAATTTTTTTTTTAAAATTTTATTAGCAGGTAAAAAGGGGGGTCTTCATTATGTGAGTTTTTCAAATCATTTTCTCAAAAATTTAATCTACCCATTCGCTTGGCTCTCAATCTTTTTTTTTATATTCAGAAAAATAAAAATATTTTTAATTAAAGGTAAATTCACATGAAAATAAAAGATGTAACAATTAGCAAATTAAAAATAATTGAAGATGAAAGAGGAAAAGTAATGCATATGATGCGCAATGATAGCAAAGTTTTTCAAAGTTTCGGAGAAATATATTTTTCAACTATTTATAAAGATGTTATAAAAGCTTGGCATTTACATAAAGAGGCTACGCTAAATTACGCTTGTGTAAGTGGAGAGGTAAAATTGGTTTTATATGATGACAGGGCTGAAAGTTATAGTAGAGGGATATATGAGGAAATTTTTCTCACTCCCGAAAATTATTTTTTAGTCACAATACCTCCTAATATTTGGAACGGTTTTAAAGGTTTGGCAAAAGGTGAATCGATTATTGCGAATTGTTTGAATTTACCACACAACGAAAAAGAGATGGTTAGATTAGATATTAAAAATAAACGTTTTAATCACAATTGGTGATTAAAAATAATAATTATAAGTTAAGGTTAGTTTTATATTTGAAATTATGAAAGTAGTTATTTTAGCTGGTGGATATGGAACAAGAATTTCTGAGTACACTAAAACTATTCCAAAGCCAATGATTAAAATTAATGGTACTCCAATAATAATGCATATAATTAATCATTTTGTTTTATATGGCTATGAAGATTTTTACATTGCCTTGGGATATAAAGGGGATGTTATTAAAAAATATTTTAAATATTTTAAAAATGATAGAATAAAAATAAATCTCATAGATACTGGTAAAAATACTATGACTGGTGGTAGACTTAAGAGACTGAGTAAATTTTTAAAAAATCAAACATTTTTAGCTACCTATGGAGATGGTTTGTCAAATGTGAATTTACATAATTTAATAAAATTTCATAAGTTAAATAAAAAATTGGTTACACTTACTGCTGTAAGGCCCCCAGCAAGATTTGGAACAATAAAATTGAAAGGAAACAAAGTTTCTTACTTTAAAGAAAAATCATCTTTAGATGAAGGATGGATTAATGGAGGCTTCTTTGTAATGGATTACAAGTTTTTGAAATATATCAAAAATGATCAAACATATTTGGAAAGAGAGCCTTTTGAGAGATTAACAAAAAAAAAACAACTTCTTGGTTATAAACATTTTGGCTTCTGGCAATGTATGGATACACTAAGAGATAAAGAAATTTTGGAAAAGAAAATTAAAGAAATAAAAATTTTTGAAAAATCAAAATTCAAAATAAAAAATTTGCACAGATATTAATTTAGAAATAACAATTAAATTTTAATATGAAGAACAAAATAAGTGTAGTTATAAATTTTCATAATGGAGAAAAATATTTAGAAAAATGTATTGAGAGCGTATTGAGTCAAAATTACAAAAATTTTGAAGTTATATTATGGGATAATGCGTCAGTAGATAGTTCAAAAAAAATAATTGATAAATTTAAAGATAAAAAAATTAAGTATTTTAGACATTCTTCTAAAGAAAATCTTTACAAGGCTAGAAATAGAGCTGTAGAAGTGTCATCTGGAAAACTGATTGCTTTTTTGGATTGTGATGATTGGTGGGATAAAAACTATTTATCAAGTAAAGAAAAATTTTTTGGATTAGAAGAATATGATTATTTTTATAGCAATGTTTTATGTTTTTATGAAAAAACAAACAAACTGGTAAAATATAATCATAAAAAATTGCCAAATGGTAAAATATACAATTACTTAGCAAAAGATTATTTTATTATAATTAGTGGACTTATAATAAAAAAAAAAATTTTAGAAAAAGAAAATTACTTTAATGGCTCTTATAGTATTATTGGAGATTATGATTTATTAATGCGGATAAGTAAATACACCAATGCAAAGTCATTTGATGAGCCTATGATATATTATAGAATCCATAAAAATAATTTCTCAAAAAAAAATAATAAAATGTATTTTGAAGAGTATAATCATTGGTTTCATAATCAAAAAAATTTAAATAATAAATTATTTCAGGAAAATATAGAACATTTTCATCTTAGATTAAGTAAATTAAAAATAATTCATTTATTGTATAAGAAAAGAAATTTTGAATTATTTGTGGAAATAATTAAATTCCCTCAATTATCCCTTAAATTTAAGTTTTTTTTTGCTTTTTTTCTACCAATACAGCTTATCAATTTTTTTAGAAAATGAAAAAACTATTACTGATAACTAATGATCATTTAAAATTTGAAACAAATTCTATTTCCTCAGACTTTAATGATACTGTAAATATTATTCAAGCAATATCAAAAGATAATTTTCTTTATTTTTTTTGTCGAAAAAAAAATGAGTCAGGTATTTTTAAAACTTCTTTAAAAAAAAAAATAAAATTAAAACTTTTAGATATTTTATCATTGAGCTTGGAGGATAAATCTATTTTTATGATTTCAATTACTCCTTATAATTTTATAATATATCAGTTTATAAAACTCTTTAATAAAAAAGTTAATGGTTTTGTTTATCTCAGAAGTGATGGTCATAAAGAGTATTCAATAAAGTACGGTTACTTTGGTAGAATTATTTATCAATTTTTTTTTCAAAGAATTTTAAATGATCTTGATCTCATAACAGTTAGTAAAAATTTTACTAATATTGATAAATATAAAAAGTTGAGAGTTTTTCCTTCCGAGATTGATAATATATGGAAAAAAAATTTAAAAAAAGCTAACACACAAAAAGCGAAGTTATTTTATTTAGGAAGAATTAAAAAAGAAAAAGGTGTTTTTTCTTTAATTAATCTAGTTAATAAATTATCTATTGATTTTGATTTGAATATATTAGGAGTAACTAAGTTTCAAAAATCATTAAATAACAAAATTAAATATCATGCCGAAACATCAAAAAAGACAAAAATAATACAATTTTTTGATAAAGATAATATTTTCATATTACCATCTTATACAGAGGGATATCCTAAAGTTATCTTGGAAAGTTTATCTAGATTAAGGCCAGTAATTATTTTTAAAGAAATATCTCATGTAAAAGGAAATTTTAATGGTATTTTTGTTTCAAATAGAAATTCTAAAAGTCTTCAAAAGACCATAATTTATATATTAAATAATTATAAAAAAATTCAAAAAGGAATGAAAAATAATAAAATTCCATCAAAACTAAAATTTCAAAAAGATCTGAGGAACTTAATTAATTAAATGATAAAATTTTATGATCATCAAAATTTCTATATTTTACTCTTTTTATTTCCATTATCTTTTATTCTGGGAATTGCTATAGCAGAAATATTTGTATTTATTTTTTTACTCTTTTTAATTTTTAATCTTGATCAAAGAAAAATTTTTTTTGAGAAAAAAATAGTTATTTTGGCCTTATTTTCTATTTACATAGCTTTTAATGCCATGTTCCAAATTACTGATGATCTTAAATATTCCTCATTTTTCCACTTAAGATATTTATTGTTTTCTCTAGCAATCTTTCTTTTTTTCGAGAAGTCTTTAAATAAAAATTATAATGAAAAAATAATTAATATCTTTTTATTTGCTTTATCTATTTTATTGTTTGACAGTTTTTATCAATTTATTTTTGGTTTTAATATCTTTGGAAATGAAATTATAGCTCAAAGGATTTCTAGTTTTTTTGGAGATGAATTGATATTAGGTAGTTATTTGATAAGACTGTTACCAATATTGATCTGGTATATCTTTTATTTTAAAATTAATTTGAATAAAAAAAGGTTACTTTATACTATATTCTTTGCAGCTTACTTTTCTGTAATTTACCTTTCCGGCGAAAGAACTTCTATAGCACTATTTTTAATATTCTTTTTTTTTATTACAATTTTTATTAAAGACTTAAAAAAATTATTTATAAGATCATTTCTAATTTTTTTAGTTTTTGCTATTTCTATTATTTTTTTTGATTATGGTAAATCTAAAGTTACGTATCGTGTTTTTAACAAAACATACCACCAGATTTTTCAAGAGAAGAAAAAAGAAAATGAGAATCAAATTATCACTGATTCAAATAAATATTCAAAAATAAAAATTTTCTCCACTGACCATCAAGGTCACTTAATATTGGCAAAAAAATTATTTTTTGATAACTTAGTCTTTGGTACTGGTCCAAAAGGTTTTAGGCATTATTGTAGAAAAATTAATTATAATTCTAAGGAAGGTATTTGTTCTACGCATCCACACAATTTATTAGCCCAAATTTCTTCTGAACTTGGAGTAATTGGAATAATTTTTTTTTTAGTTTTTTTTGTTTTTTTAATTAAAAGGTTCTTTGAAATAAATTTTGTAAAAGAAAAAAATAATTATCATTATGCATTTTTAGTTGCATCTTTTAGTATCTTTATAAATTTGTTTCCTTTCTTACCAAGTGGAAATTTTTTTAATAATTGGATATCTTTATTTATTTATTTTAATTTGGGCTTGTATTTATTGTCAAATCAGAAAATAACAATTAAATGATTTTATCACTTAGTATATGTATTTGTTTTATAAATCTAATAATTGTTATCAATATAAATAATTTTTCAAAGCTACTAAATCTTTATGATATACCAGATAAAAAACTTAAGACTCATAAAAAAAGGACACCATTAATTGGAGGTTCAATTTTAATACTCAATATTTTTTTTTTAATTTTAATAGAATCTATTTTTCAAATAAGAATTTTTGTTTTTTTTCAATCTCAAAGTGAGTTATTTTCGTTTATATTGATATTATTATTATTTTTCCTATTAGGTTTTTATGATGATAAATATAAAATAAAGCCTTCTAGTAAATTTTTTTTAAGTATCTTAATTTCAATATGTTTTATTGTTACAAATAATAATATCTTAATAAAATATTTTTCTTTATCAATTTATGAACATAAAATCTTCCTTGAGACTTTTTCAGTATTATTCACTATTTTTTGTATAATAGTCTTAATAAATTCATTAAATTTTTTTGATGGAATTAATGGTCAATTATTAATTTTTTTTCTCTTAGTATTCTCTTATTTATTATTAAAAACAAACAGATACGAGTTTTATGTTTTTATAATTATCATAATTTTATTTTGTCTCTTTTTAAATTTAACAAATCAAATATTTTTGGGTGATAACGGTGTATATGTTTTAAGTGTACTTTTAATAACATCAATAGTTTATGAAAATAATGTATATAAGATCTTTACTTATGCAGATGAAATATTTTTTTTGTTACTATTGCCTGGAATTGATTTAACCAGACTAACATTTTTTAGGTTGATAAAGAAAAAAAATCCTTTTTATGGAGATAGAAATCATATACATCATTTAATGATTAAAAAATATTCACTTCTAATAACAAATATTTTACTATTTTTATTATCAGTTTTTCCAATATTTCTTTATAATGTTTTTGAACTTAACTTTTATGCTATTT
>MDTB01190801.1_pt1 | contig 33787 bp, 35 predicted proteins | sample 811161 | NCBI WGS metagenome assembly MDTB01 (sample SAMN05326650, study PRJNA326480) | marine metagenome | isolation source: seawater | place: Mediterranean Sea | collected 2009 | reverse complement strand
TGTCTTAAGACAAAGTACCATTGGCGCTGAAAGGCTTGACTGCCGAGTTCGGAATGGGATCGGGTATTACACTTTCGCAATAATCACCAGGCAAGGCTTTATAGCTGATATATAATTCTCGTCAAATATAAAAATTCTATTAAAACAATAGAATTAATTAATTATTCAACGCTATAATAGGCTGTATTATACATAAATATGCTTTCAATTTTATTTTTTATAGTTGTTTCATTTTCAGCTTTACTAATAACTTTTAAAATATCAGAATTATTTAACTTTTACGACACACCCTCTAAAACTAAAATACATAAAATAAAAATTCCAAATATTGCTGGACTTGCAATGCTACCATTATCATTATCAATAATATTTTTAAATGACCTTAATCAGAAAATAATTATCATTTTTATTTTATTTATGATTGTTATTTTTATTGGATTTATAGATGATATAAAAAATATTAAGCCTTCGATAAAAATTTCTCTTCTTTTGATACCAATAATCCTTTTTGCAAAATACGTTGAAACTGTTAATTCACTTGGAAATTATATGAGTATGAATTTACAACTTGGTTATTTAAGTTTTCTTTTCACAATATTGTGTATCTTGCTTTTAACTAACTCATTTAATTATTTAGATGGAATTGATGGATTGTTAGCAACAAATTTAATAATAACATTCTTATATTTTATTATAATTGATATCGAAACTTTTGGATTTGTCTTTCCATTCGTGTGTTTTCTAGCTGTCTATTTATTATTTAATTTTAATATTGTTAAATTTTTTCCAAAACAATTTCTAGGGGACTCGGGTAGTTTAGGTTTAGGTTTTTTGGTTTCTGCATTTTTAATAATTCTTACACAAACTGGTAATTATATTCATCCAAGTATTATTATTTGGCCTGTTGCATTTGTTGTCTATGAATTTCTGACAATAAATATTTTAAGAATTAAATTAAAAAGAAATATTTTTAAAAGGGATTTAAATTTTATATTTAACATATTAGCTAAAAATTATAGTTTAAAGATTTCTTTATTATTTTGTAGTCTGATACAAATTTTATTTTGTTGTGTGGGTTTGATATTTTATTTTTATAATTTTTATACTTTGTCAATAACCATATTCATTATTTTTTTTATTATCTATTGCAATTTAAGATTAAAATTTTTTAAGATTAGCTAAAAAAAAGTTAATAAGTAATTTTAAATTAATTGTTTTATGCCATTTTCCAGTTTAATTTTTTGCTTGAACCCTAATTTTTTTATTTTTAAAATTTTCGGACATCTGTGCTTAGTCCCTCCTTTTTTTAGTGGCCCATTAATTACCTGAAAATTTTTTTGAGAGAATTTTTTAATGTAATTTATTAATTTATTAATACTTACTCTTTCCTCTGTTCCTAAATTGTAAATATTAAGATGCTTACCCTTTTTTATTAATAAATAAAAAGCATCACAAAAATCGTCAATGTGAATAAATGATCTTGTCTCTTTACCAGTTCCTTGAATTTTAAGTTTTTTGTTGATTTCTAAATTTTTAACTTTTTCTATTAATTCTGGGATTACATGTTCGCTACCCATGTCGTATCCATATACATTGTGTGGTCTAAAAATAATTAATTTATTAAAATATTTTCTCCCAAAGTTTATGCCATAAAGTTCTGTAAGTATTTTTCCACCACCATAAGAATACCTTGGATTACAAATATCTGGAATTTTAAGAGACTCTTTTTCGTCTGTTGGTATTTTTAAAGGATTTTGATAAACTTCACTACTTGATGCTAAATATAATTCCTTAATCTTATTTTTAATAGACAGATCAAATATATTTATCAAACCCTTTGTTGCAATATCTAAAACTAAATCTGGTTCAGAATAAAAATACTTGGTTCCATTAACATATGCCAAATGAATTACAGCATCTACACCAATAAAGGCTTTTTCTAAATGTTTCTTTATTCTTATATCTCCATTAATGAACTTAATATTTTTGTTTTTAATTCTATCAATTTTTCCTCTTTTGTTGTTATCAAAGATAACTACATCATAACCTTTATTGGCTAACATATTAGATATATTAGAACCTATAAATCCTGTCCCACCAGTTATGAGAAATTTTTTCTTCATTTCTTTATTTTTTTAAATAACCAATTAGTAGAAAGCCCATAAATATACCATCTTAAATATTCCTTTAACCATTTAAAAATTTTAAATTTACTAGTGCCTATTTCTCTTTCTTCCCAAGAAGAGGGTATTTGAGCAATATTAAAATTATTCCTATGTGCTTTTACAAGAAGTTCAAGTGAATAAGCAAAACCTAGTTGTGATTCAATATTAAAATTTTTTATTATTTTATTTGAAAATAATCTAAAACCGTTACTTGCATCTTCAATTGGTATGCTTGATAGGTGATATAATGTAAAGGATGCAAATCTCACTATAATTGACTTTATAAATGGGCAGTTTTTCATACTACCTCCTTTCATAAATCTACTAGGAGCTACTATATCATATCCCTCTTTATATTTTTCAACCATTCTATCAATTATCTTACCATTCATTAGATCATCGACCGGATAAACAATTTTGATTTCTACGTCAGAAAAATATAAACCAGTTTTAACAGCACCACATGGACCAAAATATAAATTTTTAACTAATTTAAAGTCAACATTTTTTTTTTTTAAAGAGTCTAAATATAGAAATAAATCATCTTCATTATTATCATAACACACAAGTATGGTAAATTTATGCCTAATGTTCTTCTTAAGATGATCAAATACTCTAATTAAATTTTCACCTTCATTATAAACAGGAATAATTATATCTAAATATTTACTCATTAATTAGTTTTTGGAGTAAGTCACAGTTTAAAGAAGCATCTCTTGAGATTTTAAAATTAATTTTTTTTTGAATTTCAGCTCTATTACACTTTTTAATATTTTTTTTAAATTTTTTGTAAATATCATAGTCTGACTTTCTTTTGGATCCCACATTAATTATTCCACAAATATTTTTATTAATTAAAATTTTAATTATATTTACAAGCTTTGATACCTCAATAGCTGATGAAAATGAGTCAATTGCAGCAGTGTTGAATTTGATTTTATTTTTATTAAAAAATCTTGTTCTGATTATAAGATAATTATTTAATTTTTTTACTATTTTTTCTGCTTTTAACTTCGTTAATCCATAATAATTATATGGTTTTAATGTGCTAGTTTCTTTATAATTTCCAGTTTTAGATGGATAGACGCCGTCTGTGGAAATATGAATTAATTTAATATTTTTATTTATAAGCATGGTTGTAGATACTAAATTTTTACATCCTGTTACATTTATTTTATAAGCCAAAGTTTTATTGTTTTCACAGTCTTTCATTCTAGCCAAAGCTGCAGCATTAATAATTATATTTATATTTTTTTTTTGTAAAAAATTTTTAATTAATGATTTATTTAATAAATTCAGTTTTTTTTTGCTTGGAAAATAACACTTTTTAAAAAAAATATTTTTTTTTTAATGCTTTACCTAAATTTCCTGATCCACCAATAATTAAAATTTTATTTTTTTGTAATAATTCCCCAGACATCAACAAGTATTTTATTTTTTGGCAATCTTAATTTTTTATATTCTAAATGTGGAGTTGCTACTACTATTATATCTGATTTTTCAAACAATGATTTTGAGCTAATAACATACTTTTCTTTATAATATGGATCTGAGCAGTAATATTTTATTTTTCTTTTTTCCAAATAGTTTTTTAATTTTATAGATAGTGAATCTCTTACATCATCAGTTTCTGCTTTAAATGCCATCCCAAGTATGCCAATTTTCTTATTTTTTAAACTTATTTTTTTTTCTAACTGTTTAATTAAAAAAATTGGAAGTCCCTCGTTAATTTTCATTGCTTCATAGCCTAATTGAAAGTTTCCTTTTAAAAAAGATGATAATTGCATTGTGTCTTTTAATAGACATGGACCAGCTGTAAAACCTGGATATGCTAAATCTTTGTTTCTTTTATATCCATCAATCATTATTTTTCTTAAAATATGATAATCAACTCCTAGTTTTTCACAAATTGTATAAAATTGATTAGTTATTGAAAAATTTATATAACGATAAGCATTTGAAAATAGCTTAATAAGTTCTGCTTCTAAAATATTTGTTGTTATTATTTTTTTTGAGATTTGCTTAAAAATTTTTTTTGAATGTGAAATACTTTCATGAGTATATCCAGATATAATTTGTGGTAAATTAGGGAGTTCTTTTAAGGATTTACCTTGAACAATTCTCTCAGGACAATAAGAGATATTTTTATTATTTAAAATATTAAAAATCTTATTGCATATTCCAGGAAAAACTGAGCTTCTAATTATTATTATATGATTTTTTTGTACAATCTTATTTAAATCTTTAAAAAATTTAAGAAAATTTTTTGTTTTAGGGTTTAATTTTTTATTTACTGGTGTTCCAATACAAACGATTAAGTATTTACCTTTCATAATTAGTTTTTTATTACTGCTGGCTAAAAGGTTACAATTTCTTATATTTTTTTTTAATATTTTTTCTGCACCATCCTCTAGAAATGGCATAACACCATTATTAACTTTTTTTATGTTTTCTTTATTAACGTCGATTAATTGAACTTTAAATTTTTTTTCAGCTAGAGCTAAACCTAAAGGTAGACCAACATGACCTGTTCCACCTATAATAGATATTGTCTTATTAAATAATGTCATATAAGTATATTTTGATGTTTACACATAAAATTATCAATCATTGTCAAATATCAGGCTCAAAAAACTTACATAAGATTATTAATTTAGGTTTTTTACCGCCTGTGAATGAGCTTTTTAAAACTAATTCAAAAATAAATAAACAAAATTTTTTTCATACAGAACTTTTATACTGTCCGTTATCTAAATTGGTACAAATTAACGTTATAGTTGACAAAAAAATTGTGTTTCCAAAAAATTATCCTTATACAAGTAGTACAACCAAAATTCTGAGAGATAACTTCAATGAACTTTATAATGAAGTCAAAAAAATTTTAATTAAAAAAAATAAAAATTTTATAGTTGATATTGGTTCAAACGATGGAAATTTATTATCAAATTTTTCAAAAGATTTTAAAATACTAGGTGTTACGCCAGAAGATGTTGGAAAAGTAGCCATAAAAAAGGGTATTCCGACAATTCTTAAATATTTCAATCATGATGTTGCTAACCAAATAATAAAAAAAAATGGAAAACCAAATATAATTACTGCAACTAATGTTTTTGCTCATATTGACAACCCAAGGAAATTATTAAAAGAAATTTTATTTCTATTGGATAAAGGTGGGGTTTTTATCTCAGAGTCACATTACCTGCTACCCTTTTTAAAAAAAGTTCAATATGACACGATTTATCACGAACATTTAAGATATTATTCCCTAGAAAGTCTTAAATATTTTTTTTCAAAATATGGATTAAGAATATTTCATGCAAAAAAAATCCCAACACACGGTGGATCTATTCGTGTTTACGCATCAAAAAATAAAAATTATAAAATTAGCCGTGATGTAAAAAAAATTTTAAAAGAAGAAGCAAAATATATTAATATTAAAAATCTTCAAAAATTTAAAAAAGCTACTGTGTATTCAAAACTAAAACTTATGAAAATATTAAATGAAATAAAAAGTAAAAATAAAAAAATTTATGGAATTAGTGCTCCTTCTCGAGCAACTACATTAATAAACTACGTAGGTATCGATGAAAACATAATTGATTGTGTATTGGAAATAGAAGGATCAAAAAAAATAGGGAAAATGATTCCAGGAACACAAATACCAATTTTAAATGAAAAAATTCTTTACAAATCAAAACCAGATTATGTAATAGTATTTTCCTGGCATATATTTGAAGAAATTAGAAAAAATTTAAGAAAAAAAGGATATAAAGGAAGATTTATAGTGCCTTTACCTTTGCCTAAGATTAAAAATTAAACTTTTTTATTATTTTAATAATATAATTTAACTTTGAATTTTGCATTTTACTATATAAAGGCAAAGTAACTATTTCTCTGCCAATTTTTTCAGTAACATTGAGCTTTTTGTAACTTGAAAATTTATTAAAATATTTAAAGAAATGTAGTGGGATCCAATGTATTCCTGTTTGGATTTTGTTTTTAAGTAAAAAATTCATAAATGCTTTCCTTTTTTTTACTCTAATACAATAATGAAATGGAATAACGTCTGTTTCTGGAAGTATTTTAGGGGTTACTAAGTTTTTTATATTATCTAAATGATTATTATAATAATTAAGATATTTAATTCTATTTTTTTTTATTAAATTTATTTTTTTAATTTGTTCTATACCAATAGCTGCATGTAAATTAGCTAAATGGTATCTATAACCTAATCTATTTACACTTGATGTAATCCCTTTAGTTTTTTGTATTCCCATAAGTCTCATTTCGATTAATTTTTTTCTCTGATTATTATTTTTGCAAATTATTAAACCACCATCTATTGTTGTGAATGTTTTAACAGGGTCAAAAGAAAAAGTTGTTAAATCGTGTATATTGCCAACAAAATTATTTTTATATTTTGAACCAAATGAATGTGATGCATCATGTAATATTGGAATACTATGGCTTTTTGATAAGTACTTTAGCTCATCGTGTTCAGCTAAGTTACAGCCGTAATCAATAGGTATAATAAGCTTTGTTTTTTTTGTAATAAGTTTCTTTATTAAATCAGGATCTATACAAAAAGTTTCAGGTAATATATCACAAAATACAATTTTAGCTCCTAGAGATATTACTACTTGTGCATCTGCAACATTAGTTAAAGATGGCATTATAACTTCATCTCCTTTTTTAATACCTACTAACATGCAGCCTAGATGAAGAGCTGAAAACCCTGTGTTCACACTTACAACTCTCTCTTTTTTTATCCTTATTTTTTGAGAACAAATCTTTTCAAAGGAGTCAACATATTTGCCTATGCCTAAATACTTTTCTTTTAAGGATTGATTTGCCCTTAATAACTCTTGCCGTTCTAATAAAGGTAAAAAAGTAGGTATCATCTTTTAATTTTAAAAATCAGAATTTTAAAACTCATTATTATTATTTTTGATAATGACTTAAGTTTTATTTCAAAACTCGAAAGCAAAAAAGATTTACAAAAACATTTTATACCTTTTTTATTGCCATTTTTTATTAATTCTTTTCCTTTTTCATAATTATAATATCCAATAATTTTGTTTTTTGCTTTTTGAGATAAATATTTTTTAAATTGTGTTACACATTTTAAATAATAATACGAATTTTTAATATTATGTGAATAATTTAAATCATGAATTAAATAAGTTCCAAGTTTTTTTTTCTCGAAATAAAACTTATTTGAAATTAGACTTATTTTTAACCAGGTATGGAAATCGTTAGTAAAACTAGGTTGGTCTAAAGACAAAAAACTAACTTTTTCTAAAATACTTTTTTTTACTATTACCGAAGAATTCAAAATTGGATTTCCATTAATACATAATTTTTCAATCATAGAAAATCCTTTTATATCAAATTTTGAAGTTAAATAATTAAAATTTTTTACTATTTTATTTTTTTGAAGTATCTTCATGTCATGAAAGATTAAGTCATAATCTCTAAATTTTGTACAAACAATTTCTAGTTTTCTATTTTCCCAAAAATCATCGGAGTCTAGAAAAGCTATCCAATTTCCTTTAGCATATTTAATTCCTAAATTCCTAGAAATGGAAATATTTCCATGATTAATAACATTAAGAATTTTAATTTTTTTAGAATTAAATGAATTAATTATTTTAATAGTATTGTCACAGGAATTATTATCTACAATAATAATTTCAAAATTTTTGTAACTTTGATTGAGAATTGTTTTTACGCACTTTTTAATATATATTTCACTATTAAAAGTTGGGACTACAATTGAAATCAACTCTTTTTGATCCAAGGGGCTTCTCTTTTTTTTAAAATGGATTTTACACTATTTAAATCTCTTCGATTATCTATACATTGCCAATATCCTCTATGTTTATAACAAGCAAGATTTCTTGATTTCAATAAATTTTGAATAGGTAATGTCTCCAGCATTGTGTTTTTCTTTGGGATAAATTTAAAAAATTTTTTATCAAATACAAAAAAACCACCATTAATCCAATTTTTATTTAATTGTATTTTTTCATCAAATTTATCTACTAGATTTTTTTTAATTATTAATTCACCAAATCTTGCAGGAGGTCTTACGGCTGTGATGGTTGCAACCTTTGAATTTTTTTTATGAAACCTTATTAGCTTATTAATATCAATATCTGAAATACCATCCCCATAAGTAACTAAAAAATGTTTTTCAGTAATAAATTTCTTTGCTTTTAAAATTCTTGATCCAGTTAAAGTATGTATTCCTGTATCAAAAATTTTGATTTCGCAATTACTGAATTTTTTAGAATTTTTTTGAAAAAAACTCTTAATTTTTGAGTGCTTATATCCTGACAAAATAATAAATTTTTTTAAATTATAATACTTGTATATATTTATTACATGCTCAATAATTGGTCTCTCATCCAATAATATCATTGGTTTAGGGATTTCATCATTTACATCAGCAATTCTGCTCCCATATCCACCAGCTAGTATCATGACTTTCATAATTAATCTCTCAAATTTTTACTAATAGTTTTTGTATTTTTGTGTTCTACGTTTAAAAAATTAAACAATATAGATTTTTTTGAAGCTATTCCTTTAAATGCATACCAAACGTTCTTAGGTATTATAATTTTTTTATAATTTTTTTTTTCGTCTAGTATATATTTTATCTCTCTAATTTTTTTCTTCCTGTCATCTATTAAATGAAATTCTACTTTTCCTAAAATTACTGATATCATTTGATGAGTTGTTTTATTCTTCTTCCAACCTTTAAAAGTATTTTTTTTTATTTCTGAAAAATAACACTCTCCAAATCCTTTGTATTCTGATGAGTTTTTGGTTATGAATTTTTTTATATCACCTTTTTTATTCTTTATAATTTTTCCTTTAGTAATTCGAATTTTCATTTTAAATATTTAAATTATTCAATCTAGAGTATTTTTTGATTTGTTTTATGGTAGTCATGAAAACTTTTTTTTTATCTTTAAAATACTCTTCATACCATTCTGATATGTAATTCGAGGTTTCATCTATACTTAAAGAAGGTTTTATATCAAATACTTTATTAATTTTTTTTACATCTAAAGCTAAAAGCTTAGCCTCTTTTATATTGTAATTTTTATTTAAAACTAACTTTAAATCTTTTGTAAAAGTAAATTTTTTTATTAATTGTTTGACTGTAATTACTTTTGTTGAATTAGGACCTACGTTAAAAGAATCTCCTATATATCTTTTCTTACTAAGCTTCATTTTTGCAGCTATAACTAAATATGCTCTTATAGGTTCCAATACGTGCTGCCAAGGTCTTGTTGAATTTGGATTTCTTAAATAAAAATTTTTTTTTGATTCAATTGACTTTATCATATCGGGAATTATTCTATCCTTAGCCCAATCTCCACCACCAATTACGTTACCTGCTCTCATTGAAACTATCTGAATTTTAGATTTTTTTTCAATCAATTTACAATAAGAAGAAAAAATTAATTCAGCACATGACTTTGATGAGCTATAAGGATCTTCTCCAGCTAATACTGCAGTTTCTTTATAACCTCCTTTTTTTTCAAAATTTTTATAACATTTATCACTTGTAACTATTATTGCTGATTTAAGTGATTTAGAATTTTTAATACATTCCATGACATTTGCTACCCCAATTGAATTTGTTTTAAAGGTATTTAATGGATTTTTGTATGACTCCAAAACTAATGACTGAGCTGCTAAATGAAATAAATATTCGGGTTTCTCCCTTTTGAATACTTCGTTTATTTTATTAAAATTATTTATGTCAAAATAATAATTTCTAATTTTTGGACTAATATTCAACAAATTAAAATGAGACGGTTTTGATACTTGGCCTGTTGAAACACCTACTACTTTAGCACCTAATAAATTAAGCCATGTTATAAGCCAAGATCCTTTGAAACCAGTGTGTCCAGTGATTAAAACTTTTTTTCCTTTGTAAATTTTTTTTAAATCTAACATTAATATTTGTAAACTTTTAATATTTATTGATATTATTATTTATTTATTAGATTATCTAGACTTTCTCAAACAGTTAATCTAATAAATAATTTAGTTATCATACTTACAAAATATGAAAATAATTCAGACAATGCCGTGCAGAGTTTCTGCTTATGAGGCAATAGTTGAAGGTTTCAAAAAAACCAATACTCATTTAATTTCTTTTAATGATAAATGCTCTGGTGGTGAAGATATACTTTCTCTTGGAGGATATACAGATTATGTTGGTAGTTATTTTTTTATTCCAAATATTTCAAGAATTTTTGATTTAAATATAACTTTGGCAACAAATTTATTTTATACTTTGTATGGAATCTTGTGTATTTTGATTGCACTTATAACATTTAATAAAATTGATAGCTCAAAAAAATACAAGGTTTTAAGTTCTTTAACAATTTTACTTTTAGGTTTATTATTTATTTTTATTAGTGATACATACTCATTTTATGGTTTAACAAGCTTGGCTTTAATACCTTTTTGGGACAGATATCTGATAAAACATAAACAAATATCTCTACCCTATTTAATAGTTTTCTCATTATTTACAGGTTTAATCATTGGATTATCAAATAGTGTAAGAGGCCACTCAGGAACTTTTATATTAATACCAATTATAATTACAATGTTAATTTTTGAATTTAAAAAAAATAAAAAAATTAAACTATTTTTAATAATTCTTATTTTAATACCAATTATAACAATTAATAATTTCTTTAATAATTTGATAGAGAAAAGAGATTTATATTTTATTGAAAATTCTTCATTGAATGCAAAACTAATTGAGAGAGGTATTTATCTAAATAATTCAAGAGCAGTTTGGCATAATGCTTTTTACAATTTAGCTTATTTAAGTGACGATAAAATTTCATTGCCTGAAAAAAGTGATGTTGGGTCTGTTTTGTGGGCAAGAAAAATTGATCCTAAGGTAGAACTATTTACTAAAGAATATGAAAAATTACTAAAGAATGAATATTTTAAATTTGTAAAATCAAATTCGATATTTTTTATTAAAGTAATACTTGCTAAAATTTTTATCATAATATTGTACTTTGTGATTTTTTGTAATTATGGTGTTTATGTCTTATTTAAATATTCACATAATAAAGAAAGTAAAGTTTTTTACCCTATAGGGTTACTTTTATTTAGCTCTATAGGGATTGCTACAGAACCAATTTATAATTATATGTTGGGATTTTTTGTGTTTAGTAGTTTGTTCACTCTAAGCCTACTGTATAATCGAATTAATGATAAAAAGTATAATTAAAAAGATTCCAATTATTGTTAGGGCTTATCGATACTATAAAAGTTTAGTACAAGAAAAAAAAATAAGAAAAATTCTAAAGTTAAAAAATAACCAAAAAAGATTTGTTGAAATTTATAATACAAATTTTTGGGGAGATAAAAAGAGTGTTTCTGGTCCAGGATCAAATATCAAGAACACAAATGATACAATAATTACTTTAAAAAAAATTATTCATCAATACAACATAAAATCAATATTAGATATACCATGTGGTGACTTTAGCTGGATGCAAAGTGTAATGAAAAAATCGCCACATATAAATTATTGTGGAATTGATATTGTTGATGATTTAATAAAAAAAAACAATCAGATATATTCAAACTTGAATATCAGATTTTTTAAAGAAGATATTATTAATAAATCAATTCCAAAATCAGATTTAGTAATTTGCAGAGATTTTTTAATTCATTTATCAAATAAAGATATAAAAAGATTTTTGTTAAATTTAAAATTAACAAATTTTAAATATTTATTGATTAATGGGTATGAGGGTAAATCAACAAATATTTATAATAAAGAAATAATGACCGGTGATTTCAGAGAAATTAATATATTTCGATATCCTTTAAATTTATCAAAGAAATATATTGCTAAATTTGAGGATCATAAATTTCAAAATATAGAAACAAATTATAAATCATACTTATATTTATTTGATAAAAGAAATATGTTTAAGTTTTAGTTTTTGAAAAACCATAATAGGATAAAAGTGCTAATGGTAGGAAAAAATAACAACTCATATAATTGTTAAAGAAACTTCCGGTCGAGATCAAAGGCCAAAAGTTTATTATAATATTAATCAAGACAAGTTTTAATGGTTCCGAATTTTCAAAATATATTTTTTTTACTTTTATATAAGTAATTTTAAATACTGCATAAAAAAATAATGATAGTATTATTAAAAAACTAAATAGACCATGCTCGGATAATAACTCAAGATATATGTTATGTGGATGAGTAGAGCAGGAATTTTTTCCACTATAATATTCTTTTTCATTACATTTAAAAAAAAAACTTCCATTGCCGTATCCAGTCAAAGGTTTTTTCTTAAACATCTTAAAAGCTGTAGAAAAATGATTTGTATGAGCATGAGCCAAGTAAGAAATGGATTTTTTTTCAATTGCATCATAAAAAATATCATATCTATTGAGTGTTTTTATTCCAATTATAAACTGTAATAAAACATAAAATAAAATTATAGAACCTAAAGATTTTAAAAATATTTTTTTAATAAATACATCGTCAATAAAAATAAAATAAAGAAAATTAAATAATATCAGTAAAAGTATTGAAGATCTTTCGCCACTTGCTATTACAAGGAAATATGCTCCAAAAATTAATAAAACATAAATAATTTTGAATATTAAAGAATTATAATTTTTAGAAAAAAAATAAATACCAATGAATAATAAAGGAATTAATCTTATTGTGATGCTTCCCAATATTTTTTCATCCCTGTGTATTAAACCAAGTCTATTTGGAAATGCTTCGAAAGAAATATATTCATAAACATAAATAATTCCAGAAGTAAAAACTAAGTATAAAATTCCAAAAAAAATACTTAAGTAAAAGTATTTATGATAATTTTTATACTTTTCAAATAAATAACTGAATACTATTAAGAAAAGAATAAACCTTACATATGGAACTGTTTTTTTTAAAGAATAAAAAATGTCAAAGGAAAAAAAAGTTGTTAGTTGTAACACAAAATAGAAGGTAAATAAAAAGATTATTAAGTTATTAATTTTAAACTTATAGTAATTTAAACAAAAATAAATTGATACCATAACCACTGTCAAGTCAGGAAGAAATGGACCTGTGATTAATAAAATTGGAAATGATAGTATTAAATAAAGTAAGACTTTTTCAAAATTAAATAAGCTAAGTTTTTTCAACATACTCATATCTTAATTGGTTTAATAATTTATGTTTAAGAAAATTTTGTTTCACGTAGTTTATACAATTTTTAGATAATGATTTTCTTTTTTTAATACTCATTTTTTTTAATTTTAATATATTTTTTGCTAATCTTTTATAGTCAGACGCTCCACAAGCTAGTCCTAAATTATTATGATTTATTATTCTGTTTGCCTCACCATCAATCATACCTGCAATTGGCTTACCTAGTCCTAAATAATTTTGTAATTTACCAGGAACAGTGTATGAAAAAATTTTTTTTTTAACTAAAGAAACCAATAAAATATCTGCATTGTTTAGCAAGCTAGCTGCTTTATTGCTAGTAACTTTGCCATAAAATTTAATTTTATTATCAAGCTTTAGGTTTCTAACTTTTTTTTTTACGTTATATAATTCACTTCCAGTTCCAATAAAATTCCATAATATTTTTTCTTTTTTGAGAATATTAATTGTCTTAATAACAGAAAATATATCTTGAGCTTGACCAATATTGCCTGAGAAATAAATTTTAAGTAAATTTCTGTTGCTACTTTTATTTTTTTTTTTTCTAAAATATTCTTCTTCACACCATGATGGAAAATACTTAGTTTTTGTTGTAGTTCTTTTTTTTAAAATTTTAGTTATGGTTTGTGACTGACATAAAATTAATTCACAATTATTATATAAGTAAATTAAAAAGTTGTTTGTAAAACTAAATAATCTCTTAGATTTTATGTATCCTAAATCTCTTAAAGTATCTGGCCATAAATCTAATACCCAGTAGATTATTTTTGTCCTTTTGAAAATATTAAAGAACACAGCAGAAACAAGTGTGCTAGGTGGGGAAGTCCCAAATATAAATATTTTATCAATTTTTTTAAATATAAAAAAAAAAAGTAAGTAAAAAAAAAGACATGAATGTAAAAGATATGTAATTAAAAAAAATACTTATTTTTGAATATGATCTTTTTAAAACTGGTACTCTAATAATTTTTAAATTTTTTATTTTCTTTTTGTAATTTTTATTTTTAAAATATTTTTTATTTGGATATGATGGAATTGATGTTAAAACATTTACCTCATGATTTTTTGAGAGAAATTTTGCTATATCGTTTATTCTAAAATTTTCTGGCCAAAAATACTGGGAAAAAATTAAGATCTTCATTAAAAATTATTTTCATAATAAATATAATTTTTCACATATTGCCTATAACTATAAATTATTCTTGCTATTTTTTCACTTACGTCACTTACATTATATTCTCTAACTATAGGTGCTAAAAATTTTGATGTTTCCAAATAATCTAAACAATAAAAAAAATTTTTAATATTAACACTACTCATCAATGTTGGTGTTTCTTCATTGGCCTCATGTCTTTCATGAGTATTTCTTAAATTAATTGCTTTAAATCTTAAGATAGATGACTCTTCATTAATAGTCCCACTATCTGAAACTACTACTCTAGAATTTTTCTGCAAATTGCAATATTCGGTAAAACTAAATGGCTTATTTATAATTAAATTATTTTTATCAAATTTATAATTATCCATTTTTTTTTTTAATCTTGGATGAGCACTAATCACAACTTTAAAAGATTTATTTTTAGAAATAGTTTCAATTATGGAGAAAATGGTTTTAAGTGAATCTTTTGACTCTACCGTTTCTTCTCTATGTATACTAAAAAGATAGTATTGTTGTTTTTTAATTTTTAATTTCTCTTTAACTTTTGAGTTGTTAATTGATGAGATATTTTTATTTATAACTTCATATAATGGACTCCCAATTGCAATAACTTGCCTTTCAGGAATCCCTTCATTTAACAAATTACTTTTACTTATTTGACTATAAGTTAAATTTATATCAGCGATATGATCAACTATTTTTCTATTTATCTCCTCTGGAACTCTCTGATCATTACATCTATTACCAGCCTCATAATGAAAAATTGGGATTCTAAGTTTTTTTGCAGCAATTGATGAAAGTGAGCTATTAGTATCACCTAAGACGAAAAATACATCTGGATTAATTTTTTTTAATAATATCTCTGATTTTTCGATAATTTTACCAATAGTTTTGCCTGGATTCTTATTTGCACAATTTAAATTATAATCAGCTTTTTTTAATTTTAAATCTTTAAAGAATATATCAGAAAGTTCGTAATCAAAATTTTGGTTAGTATTTATCAAAGTATGATCAAAATATTTATCAAATTTTTTAATAATTGATGACAATCTAATGATCTCTGGTCTTGTGCCAAATAATGTTACAACTTTTATTTTTTTTTTTTTTAACATATTTTATCTTATTAATTTTGCATAAGTATCTGGATTATTAGCATCGAATACCTCGTTAGTCCAAATCATCACTATAGCTAATTTATTAGTAGTATTATAAATTTTATGTACCCATCCTGGTATTGTTTCAACAATTTGTGGTTTTTTTGAGTCACAAAGTATAATTTTTTCTTTTTTTGTGTTTTGGTCTTTAAAATGAAATCTACATTTTCCACTAATTAATAAAAACTTTTCTACTTTAGTATTATGAAAGTGCTCTCCTCGAGTTTGTTTAGGATTAATTGTTAAGTAAGATATTTGACCAAAATTCTGGTTTTTAAAAATCTCACAAAAAAGTCCTCTTTTATCTATCTTTGGAAATATTTTATAAGTGAATTTTTTAATAGGTATATAAGTCAAAAAAGTTGAATATAATTTTTTATCAAAACTAGAGCTTAAATTAGGTAAAAAGGGTGAATTTCTCTTACTTTCAAAATTTTTTATTTTTTTCTCTAATTCATTTACTTTAATGAATTTAATTGGTGAAAATTTTTTATATATTTTTTGTTTTTTATTATTTTTGAAGCTTTTAAAATTTAAAATAAATTTTTTAAAAAAAAAATTTAACCAAGTCATCAATATAATATAGCCTAATAATCTTATTATTTGAATTAACGTCTATATTCCTTGAAATATTATAAGAAAATGTTGCCACTACAGAATTATAATTAGGTCTAGTCCACTTTCCAAAAAGATTAGGTAGCCTTAAGATCGCTAGTGGAATTTTATATTTTTTACATGACTTTATTAACAATTTTTCACAATCTTTTTTCGTTTGACCATAATGAGAATTTTCAAAAACTTTTATTGTAGATGTATAAACCATAGGAATTTTTAAATTTTTTTTTTCTAGGTATTTAAGTAAATTTTTAGTAAAATTTTTATTATTAGTAATGAATTTTTTTTTATTATTCGCTCTATTGGTTGCTGCAAAGTGAAATATAATACTGATTTTATTAATATAACCGTCTAAGTCTGAAATGGAGTTTCTACTTCCAAATTCGAAAAAGTTAATTTTATTTGTCTCCAAATAATTTTTAAAATTCCTCCCTACAAAACCATTGTGACCAATAATTAGTACATTCATCAAATTTAATTTTAATCAAAAGATGCTAAAATTTTTATTAATTCTTTAGATGTAATTCTATAACTATAATATGAATCAAAATCATTAGTTTTAGACTTTTTACTATCACCTACGAAATAATACTTATCATAGTTTAAATCTCTATCATCTATTTTTATTTCAAAGAAATTATTAGTCTCTTTTGAAGAGGCTATTTCATATTTTGTTGCTAAAGTTTCATGGGTTTTCTCCCCGTGTCTTGGACCAAGAATGGTAATTTTTTTTTTATTTTTAAAAATTTTATTTATCATTTTTGCAACTTCAATCATTTTAGCAGATTTAGCCTTAAGTATGAAAGTTTCACCATTTTTTACATTTTTAAATGCATGCACTACCAAATTGATAGCATCTGCCATAGTAATGAAAAATCTTGTCATGTTAGGATCAGTCAATGTCAAAGATTTTTTATCTTTTGCTTGCTTAATAAAAAGTGGCAAAACTGAACCTCTTGAGAAAAGAACGTTTCCATATCTAACTACACCCATTGAAATATTTTTTTTGTTTATTCTAGATCTGGAAATTATTATTTTTTCCATTAAAGACTTTGATAGACCCATTGCATTTATTGGATAAACTGCTTTATCTGTCGATAATGCAATAATTTTTTTTACTCTATGTTTTATGGCTAAATCAATTAAATTATTAATACCGATAATATTAGTTTTTACAGCTTCCATTGGAAAAAACTCACATGAAGGAACTTGCTTCAATGCTGCTGCATGAAAAATATAGTCTACACCTATAATAGCTTTTTCCATTTCAGATTTATCTCTGATATCACCTAAAAAAAAATTTATTTTTTTAGAATTTAACTTAACTCTCATTTCATGTTGTTTTAATTCATCTCTTGAGAGAATATTTATTTTACAGTTATATTTTAAAAGATATTTTAAAAAAGCATTACCAAAAGATCCGGTTCCACCTGTAATTAAAATTTTTTTTCTATCAAACATTTTTTATAGTTTTTTGTAAAAAAGTGTTACTAAATTATTCTTAATTTTATAATTTAGATTTTTATTTGCATATCGAATAGCATTATTTCTGATTACTTTATAGTTAATATTTCCCTTATTTAAAACAATATTAATAAAACTTTCAATTTTATTTTTCGATAATATGCAAACATTCTTTCTTGAGATGAAATCTAAATTACAATTATGATTTGAGACTAATAATCCACCAGAGGAAAGAGTTTCTAATGCTAATATTGAATTACATTCATAATTTGATGTTAATAAAACAAAATTTGCTTTATTTAAAATTAAGAATTTTTTATCATCAAAAACTGGGTTTTTAAATTTTACAAATTTCTCAATTTGGTATTTTTTTACAAGTTTTCTTAACTTATTTTTATAATTGTTATTAGGGCCAATTAAATGCAATAAAATACCATTACTCTTATATTTTTTTATTTTTTTCATCATTTCTAATTGAAAAATGATATTTTTTATTTCATTAAACCTCCCTAGGTAGACAAGATTGATTAAATTATTATTAAATATTTTTTTTTGTTTATTTTTTAAAACAAATTTTTTAATTTTATTTGTATCAATTAAATTATGTTGTATACAAAATTTTTTATTTTTAAAAATCCATTTACTGTTGAGATATTCATGATTACTCATATAATGGCATCCATCGATATTTTTAAAAAAAAATTTATCTATAAAATGATAGTAAATTTTTTTAAAAATAGGTTTGTTATAAATATTTCTTTTAACTGCCATTCCATGTGGTGTAATTATGGTTTTAAAATTTTTTGAAAAAAAAGCTGAAAATGAAATTAATCCATTCCACATTCCATGTAGATGAATTATATTATTATTTCTGATCGAATTATTTATTTTTAATAAACTTTGAAAATTTGGAATTGAAAATCTTTTAACTATATATTTAATATTGATAATATTTACTCCAGGTATTCTATATTTTTTTTTACAATATGTAATTAATGATACTTTATGTCCATCAGAAACCTGAGATAGTGCCAGATATTTTATTGATAGTGGTGGTCCACCCTGACTTAATTCAAATGATGGATAGATGTGTAAAATATTCATGACAGATTTTTTATTTCTTCTAAATATTTTTTAGTCATTTCTTTCGCTTGAAAAAATTTTAAAAATGTTTGTCTTGCATTTTTTTTAATTCTATCCTTTACTATTTTTTTTTCTTTGATTACTGAAAAAAGTAATCTTTGTAAATTTTTTGAGTTATTTGGTGAAAAAATATATCCATTGTAACCTTTTTTAATTATCTCTGGCATACCACCTACATTTGAAGCCATTATAATTTTACTTAAACTCATAGCTTCAATTAATGTGTATCCAAACGACTCAAAAGAAATTGATGGCATTATAAGAGCTTCACACTTTGCTATTAGATTAATTTTCTTATTCGTAAAAGGTAACAATTTTATTTTTGATTTATATTTTAGAGATGAAACTTGATTATTAATTGACTGAAAATATCCACCATTTTTATCACCACAGATGTACAATGAGTAATTATTATTTATTTCACAAAAATTGTTAAATGCATCAATAGCAATGTGAATACCTTTTCTTTTTTCGTATGAAGCAAGTATTAAAAAATATTTTTTAGATTTAATGTATTTGATTTTAAGTAGTTTTGATAAATCTAAAGTTCCATTAAATATTATTTTTTTATATTTATTTTTTAAAATATATATATTTTCTGCAGATTTGAGTGCTGAACTTGACACAGTTATGATTTTTTTTGCAAGTAGATAAACTATTAAATTAGTAAAAATATGAATTATAAATGTTTTATAATTTGCTTTTGAAACCAAATTATGAAAATTATAAATTACATTACTATTCTTTTTTTTTAATTTCCAAGCAATAATTGCAAAAATTGAATTAATACCACCCGGATGTCCACCATTAATAACTAAAATTCTATCACTTTTTATTTTACTAATTATTTTAATAAATTTAATTATTTTTTTACCAAACAATAAAAATTTTAAAATCTTATTTTGATCTTCTAAAAAATTATACCTAATAATTTTTATTTTTTTTCTTATTTTTTTATCAATAAAAAAATTTTTATTACAAACTAATTCTATTTGATTATTTTCTTTTTTACTAATTAAATTAAATAGAAATGTATTTAAACCACCATTTATTTCAGATTCAACAAATATACAAAATTTCATTTTATTTAATTAAAATTTTTTTAATAAATTTATTAAACAATAAAAATAAGATGATAAATATAGTTAAAAGTTCAATTTTTATAATCAGTTGATCTAACCCAATACCTATTAACCAGCTTAAAAATATATAAAGTATATAATTCATAATTAAATAATTAATAAAGTTTAAATTTTTTGACAGTGTCTTTAATAAATAAATCAAGGATAAGGATACTAAAAAATAGTAAAAAATTGCATAATATTTAAATAAAATATATGCCTCAGCAAACACTGTTATTTGTTCTGAATTCATTATGTTTGGATCAGAAAAGATATAATAAGATTTATATAACTCTCTACTTGCGAAGCCTATGTTAAATATATCAAAACCTGGCGTAAGCTTATCAATTATTACTTTCAAATAATAATTTAAATTTGTTACATGATCATAAAAATCAATATTAACAACTTTTTCGATATAAAACTCAAAATAAGATAATCTCCCGATCAAACCTGTAAATACAAACTCAAGAAAAGCACCTTCTGCAAATAATAATATTAAATTAACAATATTGGGATTTACTAAAAATGTTGCCGTGAAAAAAGTAAAACTAAATAATAAAAATAATATTAATAATTGAAAAATACTTATTGAAATTTTCTTATTTAATAAAATCACATTGGAAAATACTGCTAGACATAACAGAAGAATTATGGCTTTTGAGAAAGTGAAAAAAATATAATAACTTAATAAAAGTAAAAAAATAAATAATAATGTAAATTTTTCTTTCTTTTTTAAAACATTTTCAAAAAAAAAATAAAAACAAATTACTAATATTATAAAATTATCTATTCTAAGAATTGCTGATAATATTGCTGTAAATGAACTATAATTTATAAGGTTTTTATTAAATAAAATTAAAAAAGAAAAACTTAAAATAAGTAAAAAAATAATATTTTTATAGTATAAATGAAATTGTATTTTTTTTTCTTTTTTATTAATTTGTTTACTAAAATTTAATTTAAGTTTTTTTTCGTAATACATGAGTGTAAAAAAAATTATTAAGTAAGAATTAATTAAAAATAAAAATATTTTATGAATTTCATTTGGATTATTTGCAACTATTTGTTCAAAAAGTGTCCTTGAAAATAAGTGTGAAGCTCTCAATCTTGTTTCAGATATAGTTTCATCAACAAGATTAGGAATATTGTCATAATAGAATAAAAAACTGATAGAATTTAAAGAATATAGTCCAAATATAATTACAGAAAAAAAAAGAGAAATTCTCTTATCATTTTTTGCAGAGATATAGATAGAATAAAGGTTAATTGTAACAAAACCTAAAGTATAAATAGATACATAATCAAATTTTTTTACGTAAAAAATTAAGAAAATTGGAATAATTAATATTAAACTTAAAGAATAAAAACCAAAATCTTTTTTTGAAATTAATAAATTATTTATTTTTTTTAAAAATATATTCAATATAAAATTTATTATCAAATTAATTTATAAAATTTTTCAAAACTGTTAAATGATTTTGATAAGGGATTATATACTCTAGCAATAGCAGAATATCTAATTGTTTTAGATTTATTGAATCCAGATTTATGAATTAAGTTTGGATGATAAATAGTGACATCTGATGTTTTGGTTTCAATCTGTTTAGCTAGTTTTTTATTAAATTTTTCATCAATTTCTCTTTGTCCAGATTTATATTTAGTACTTTTTTTTTTTTTCATTCTTAATCTTTTATTATGTGATTTAGGTATTAACCAAACCGCTCCCATATTTTTTTTTATTTCATGCAGTGATACATTACAAACAAGACTATTTTTACCATCTGTGTCCTGAAAATAATAAGAAGAGTCCTGATGCCATTTCAAGGTATGCTTTTCATCATTAGGATAATCAATTCTAAATTGATAATCAGTGATAATTAAATTCTCACTTTTTGTTTTTAATAATTTAGAGCAAAGTTCCTTGATTTTTTTATTTTCAAAGATCTGGATAAATGATGATAAATGTTTTGATGTTGTATAAATTTTCTTTATTATATTTGGAGATTTGTTTTTTAAATTTATCAAGAAATCATTAATTTCTTTTTCATTAAATTTTTTATTATTCTCAAGCTTAATTGATTTGGTTTGGTTATAGTAGCATAAATTACTGAATGAATGTTTAAAGTTGTCAATATACTTATTGTTGTGGTAATTTTTTATATGTATATATCCATCTTTAATAAATTTATCACGCATAATAGATTAATACATAATTTTTAGAAAAAAAGAATGACAAAAATGTATAATCAAGTCTACGGCAAATTTTCTACAGCAAGTGGCGTTTGGTTAAAAAATAAATCATATAAAAATTCTAAAGAAAATATTTTTACTGATGAAATAATAGAAACTTATGAAACTAAAGTTCTACAGGATTTAATGAGAATGAATTTAGAAAAAAAGATTAAAGATATGTCTGTTATGGATGTAGGCTCAGGTAGACATTCATTAGCATTGGAAAGGCTTGGAGCTAAAAAAATTGATTTAGTCGATATATCAAAAGCGAATTATGTAAGAATGAAAAAATTTATCTCAAAAAATAAAACAATTATAAAAAATTTTAATAATGATATTTGCTCATCTAGCTTCAAAATATGGAAAAGAAAATATGATTTAATCTACCTTGATGGAGTTATACAACATACAAAATCTCCTGCAATTGCACTTAATAATTTGTGTGATAAATTAGATAAAAATGGCATAATTTATTTATATTTTTATCAATTTGGAAATCCTCTTAATATACATAGAGATATTGCTAGAGAGATTTTTTTAAAAAAAAAAATAAAAATTACTGAAAGTATAAGTTTTTTTAAAAATAAATATAAACCTAAAATTGTGGATAGCATTATAGATAATCTTGGTTGTGATTATTGCCATATTTTACCATCAAGTTACTATTTAGATTTAATGAAATCTTTGGGCTTTAAAATGTATTGGTCTAAAGATATCTATAATAGAAAACCATCAATTAGAATTTCAAGAAGATCTTGTTTATCTGCTTTTAGAAAAACCAAAAAAAAAAATTTGAAAAACTTTAATTATTTAAGAAGAAAAATGAGTTTTGATCTATATGATTTCAAAAACTATCATAAAGAAGATGAAAAATTAATAAAAAATATAAATAAGTTAAAATATATTTTAATTAATTTAGTTGAAAAAAAAATATCAAAAAAAAAATCTCTTGAAATTATTAATTTATTTATTTCACAAATTTTAACAGAAAATTTATTAGACAATTATAAAATGAAATCAAAAAATCTTGAAAAAACATTTAAAAAAGCAATTTTAATGTTATCAATGAAAAAGAATAATAATTATTAGGTGAAAATTATATTTTTAACATCAACTCCTTTACCAATTCATTTGGGTAAAATGTTAAAAATAGATCAACTATTAAAATATAATATTGATGTTGAAATTTGGAATCTAGAGAGTTTATTTTTTGAAAAAAAATCAGTTCAATCTTATTATAAAAATAAGAAAATAAGATTTAATTTTAAAAAATATTATAATATCAAAAGTTTAAAAACACTTGAAAAAAAATTACACAAAAATAAAAAATATTATTTTATTCATCTTACAAAATATCATCAATTAATTAATGATGATTTACTTATTAGAAAATTAAATAAATTCAAAATTAAATACCTTGTAAGTAATTTTGATCCACGAGATTTATATTATCAATTTAAAGATTTTTTAAAATTTCCTTTAAGATTTGTAAAAAGAAAATTGAGGTATAATTGTTTTTCTCCAAAAGCTATAATTACATCAGGATCATCAGGCGATACAGATGCTAACCTTTTTTTTCCAAAAACTACTGTATTGAGTATTCCATCAATCAAAGTTAATTGGAAAAAAACCAAAAAAATAATCAAACAGAAATATATTTGTTTTATAGATGAAAATATAGGCTTTAGCCCTGATGCACATTTATTAAACATCACTCAAAGTGATAATATTTCTCTATATTATAAAAATATCAAAAAACTTTTCAATAAAATTGAGAAGTGGTACAATTTAAAAATTATTGTTGGCGCTTCGGGGAAGCACATTTATAAAAACAAAAAAAAATTTTTTGGTAATAGAAAAATAATTTATAGGAATACACTAAATTTAATACAAAATTCAGAATTTGTAATTGCTCATGGGTCTTTAGCAATAGATCAAGCTTTTGTTTCAAAAAAACATATTTTAACAATTGATGAGAGATCTCTTACTAAATTAAAAAAAAAGGATTGGATTTATTATGATAATTTCTTAAAAAATAAACGACTTTATACTGATGAAATTAAAAAGAAAAATATAGATCAATTACTAAAAATTAATTTGGATTATTATACAGATTATATTAAAAAATATCTTAAAAAAGAAAGAGTTAAAAAAAGTTTTTCAGAAATTATTTTTGATTATTCAAAATAAGAAATTATTGATTATTTATTTTTGATGAAAAGCTTTATAACTGCTTTATCATTATGATATATATCTTTTGAAATTTTAATCTTTTTATTCCTAAAATATTCTACCATTTCAAAAATAGACTTTTTAAGTGTGTATTTCTTTCTTATAGAAATTTTTTTATGTAATTTTTTAAAAGAGACAAAATAATTTCTCTTATCAACAAAATCTTTGTCATTAAAAACTTTAAAATTTAACTTTTTTTCTAATATTTTTATTATATCTACAATTTTGTAATTTTCATTATCAAATCCTAAATTATAAATATTATTATGTAAATTTTTTTTATTTGAAATCAAAAATCTAAAAAAAATATTTGCAACATCTTTTACATGAATGAAAGGTCTCCAACTTTCAGCACCAAATAGTTTAATTAATTTATTTTTAAGTGCATAAAGAGTGAACTTATTTGCTGCTAAATCAAATCTTAATCTATTTGATAAGCCATGTACGGTTGAAATTCTTAAAATAATTGGTTGGAAATTTTGTATCTTAGAAAAAGACATTATTTGTTTTTCACAAGCTAATTTGCATTCTGCATACAATGAAATTGGATTTGGTTTTGAATTTTCAGTACATAATTTTGAACTGTCGCCATATACACTACAACTTGAAGCAAAAATGAATTTTCGTATGTTATATTTTACACACTCATTTATAAGTAGATTTGTATTAACAAAATTATTTTTAATTGAATAATTTTTATTAACGTTAACTGCTGGATCTCCAACAATTTCTCCTAAATGAATTACATCTGTAACATCCTTTAGAGATCTCCTTAATTTAGACCTGTCGAAACAGTCTCCAACTATTATTTGAAGGTTTTTATGTTTTAATAAGTTTTTTTTAATATAGTTTCCATATAAATTTTTATCTAGTACGTTGACTTTGTAATTATTTTTAATCAGACTCTCTACTAAAAGTGAACCGATGTATCCAAATCCACCTATAACAAGTATTTTTTTTCTTTCATTTTTTAAATTTATTTCTTTTTCAAACATATTTTTTACATGTATGTAGTCTTTTAATTTTTTATTTTTATTAAGAATTGGAATTAATATTTTGTTAGACTTTATTAATTCTTTTTTTTTATTTATTTTTCTTTTCTCATAAATAAAAGAAAAATTCTTTTTCATAATTTTACTAACTTTGACCTTTTTAATACTTGTGTTAGCTAACAAGTGTTTTCTAATGTCTGAATCCATTAAAATTCCAATTACTTGTTGATACTTATTAATTACAAAAACGCCATTTATTGAATTAATATTAATTAGCTTTATTGCTTTAATTAGACTTGTGTTTGCAGTCACAAAAATTTTATTATCAATCATTTATTTTTTTTTGCCGGGTTGCCATAGTATGTATTGGACGATTGACAACTTTTTATTACATTCGAGGCACTTCCAAGGATTACGTTATTTCCAATTTTAATATTTTGCTGAATTGTTGATGAAATTCCTACAAAACATTCATTACCAATTATTACCTTACCTGCAATGTTAGATCTGTGTCCTATTGTGTTAAAATTTCCAACTACACTATCATGATTTATAATTACTGATGATCCAATAAATACATTTTTTCCTATCTTTGCGTTGGGGCCTATTACTGAATTTTCTAAAATCAAAGTATTACTTCCAATTGTCACATTAGATTTTATTATAGCTGATGGGTCAATTAGAGGTTTAAAATTAACTTTAATTTTTTTTTTTTTTAACAAAGAGTAATATTTTTTTTGAGCTTTTGGGTCTGATATGCCAATAAAAATTTTTGAATTTTTGTGTGAATTCATTTTTTTTTTTAATATTTTAAAATTTAAATTTTTTGGGTTACTTAAAAATCTAATTTTTTCTTTTGGAGTTGTTCTTAAAATAAGTTCTTTTATTAATTTAGCCCTTCCTCCATTACCAATAATAAAAATCACATCATCTCCTTAATATGGTTATTTTAATAAATTATTAATTAAATAAAACATTCTTTTCTGTAACGTAAATCTATCACTAATAGTAGCACCCGCTATATGTGGAGTTAAAATAAAATTTTTGTTAATTTTAATCGCTTTTTGTAAATATTTATTATTGAAAATAACCTTTTCATCTTCTTCACTATAAACATCTATGGCTGCACCCAAAATTTTTTTTTTGATAATTATTTTACATAAATCATCAATATTTACATGATCACCCTTTGCTGTGTTTATAAAAAATGAATTTTTTTTCATATATTTAAAAAAGTTTTTATTCAAAAAATGATGATTATCTTTTTTGGAATTTACGTTATTTGATATAAAATCGGCATTTTTTGCTAAACTTGAAAGTCTAGAAATTTGAATAATATTTTTATTTCTAATTATTTTTTTGGGTGCATAAACGATTACTTTCATTCCAAATTTTAAAGCATATTCACTTAATTTTTTTCCAATCCTACCATAGCCTATTATACCTAATACTGATCCTGAGATCATTTTATTAAAGAAATATGTCTTATCAAAATTTGAATAGATGTTTAGTTTTTTTTTTGTTTAGGTAAAAGAAATTTAAATTTCTTGCCAATATAAGTATTAATCCAACTATAAATTCTGGTGTAGGTGTTATATTTTTTAAAATATTATAATTTTTTTTTTTATCAAAATATAAAATTTTTATTTTTTTTGGTAATTTTGTATGATCAATCTTACTGATTTTATGGAGACCCATGATAAAAATAAATTTTAAATTTTTCATTTTTAAAATTTCTGAAATGTCAATTTTGGTAAATGGTGTCACAATTAATCCATCAATATTTGAAAATTGATTATTTTTAAATTTTAATGAAAAGTTTTTTTTAATTAATTTAATTTTTTTTGAATTAAAATTTTCAATTAAATGAATATTATTTGAATAATAAACCCTATTCATAAAATTTAGTGGGTTTTTTGGTAATTTGATTGATTATTTTTAAATCATATGTGTTGTCTAAATCAAAACTATGAATTCGTTCAATCACATGTCCGTAGGATGGTTTTGAAAAAAAATTTTTTTTCTTTAAAAAATCTATTGTTTTGCTTGCGATTAAATTTCCATAAGAGTAAAAAACTGGTTTTGTTTGTTTATTATGCATTCTCATTCTTTCTTTTTCAAAAACAAATGAGGTTGTTGAGTTATCAGTAAGTTTTCTTTGGTTATAGGCGTGAAACTGATGAGGTACTTGTGTAATCGTTTGAGCACTTGAATATTTACCAGATTTTAGAGCATCTATGATTTTTTTAATATTTTTTTTATTTAAAAAGATTGAAGTTGGTTGGATTAGAAGGAAATAATCTGGAATTTGATTAAACTTATTTTTTGCCTCGCTTAATACATCTAATACTACATCAACAGAATTGACTAAATCACCAGATAATTTTTTTTTTCTTTGAAAATATTCAAAATTATACTGTTTACAAATTTTTTTTATTTTCTCATCATCCGAAGATACAATTGTTTTATTTAATTGTTTGATTTTTGTTAATTGATCAAATGAATATTTTATCAATTCTTTATTTTTTATTTTTGTTATGTTTTTTCTTAATATCGATTTTGAATTTCTCCTAGCTGTTACAATTGCCCAAATTTTCATAGCTCTCTCCTTAAGTCTTTCTTATTTTTAATAATATTATTTATTAGATAATTCTCTGTCATTTCTCTTGCCTCTGAGGTTGAGCCTGCAACTTTTGGAGTAATTATTATGTTTTTTGAAAAATTTTTACTATAAAAATTCAATAATTTATTTTTTTTTTGTTTATTATTAAACATAAACGATCCCTTAATAACATCTAAAGCAAACCCGCATAATATATTTTTTTTAACTGAGTATATTAACGACTCTTCATTGACGAATTCTCCTCGTGAAGTATTAATGAAAAAAGAGGGTTTTTTTTGTATCTTAAAGAGTTTTAAATTAATTATATTTTTTAAATATTCCTCATAATGTAAATGTAAAGTGATTATATTGCTTTCTTTAAATAACCTTATTAAATTTGAAACTTTAGTATATTTTTTGTTTATTACTTCAGGGTCATAATAAAATACCTTCATACCTAAGGCTTTAGATCTTTCAGCAACATGGTTTCCAATTCTTCCAAGTCCAATTATGCCAACTGATAAATCTTTTAATGAATTTTTTGCTATAAATTTTTTTTCAAAATTTAACTTTTTGTAATGAAAATTAAACGAACTGTTTAGTACTTTTCTAGTTAATTCAAATATAAATGCAAAAACTAAATCTGAAGTTGCGGTAATGTTTCTCATTAAAGGCGAATTTTTTTTTAAATTTAAGAATTTTATTTTTTTTCTTTTTAAATATTTTTTATCAATATGGATATCCCCTGTTGTTGGTGATGCAATAATCTTCAAAGAATTAAATTTTTCCAATAATTTTTCGCCATAAAATTTATCCATTGGAAGTATCAATATTTTTATATTATTAATTTTATTTTTTGGACACCTATCTATATTGCCTGCTTCTGTTAATTTAAAATTTTTTTTAAGTAAAAGTAAATTAGATTTTTCAAATTTAAGTTTATTAATGTAAAGGCAATCAATCATTAAAATTAATTCCTACTTTCTTAATATTAAATAATTATTAATAATTAATCCGTCTAATTGAGAGTTTTTAAGAGTAAAAATTGCCTCGTCAGGTGAACATACCATTGGATACCCGTGCAAATTCAGCGAAGTATTTAATAAGCAATATACTCCTGTTTTTTTTCCAAAATCTTCAACTAATTTATAATATTTTACATTATGTATTTTTTGGAGTATTTGCGGCCTAGTAGTTTTATCTGCAGGATGAATAGTTGCAGGCGCACTTTTCTGAAAAAGATTAGTCGTTTCAAATGCAATTGTCATAAAAGGGCAAGATATGTTTTTTTTATTAATAAGATATTTTTTTTGATATTTGTCCAAAATAGTAGGTGTAAATGGCATCCAAAAATCTCTGAATTTTATTTTTGAATTAATTATTCTTACAATATCTTGATTTCTAGGATCGGCTATTATTGATCTATTTCCTAAGGCTCTTTGACCTAATTCCATTCTACCATCAAATCTTCCTAGTACTTTTCCATTTGATAATAGATTAACAAGTATATTATTATTTTTAATTTCTCTAACATAAAAATTTTTATTTTTTGAAGTAAATGATTTTATTTTTTTTAAAATAAATTCTTTATTATATTCTGGTCCAAGATAGATATTATTTAGATTTTGAATATTTTTTTTTGTTATTTAATGAGGACAAGTAGTAACATCCTCCAACTGATAATGTAGAGTCTCCTGATGATGGATTAATGTAAAATTTCTTTATATATTTAGAATTTATTATTGGTATAGCTGCTTTTATATTTTGCGCTACACCTCCAGATATAATTACAGAATTAATTTTACTTTTAGTAGTACAGTTTTTAATCCATTGAACCAATGTTTCTTCAGTAATTTTTTGTAAAGCACCTGCAATTCCATCAAATCTACAATGCATAAGTTTATTTTTAAAATCAAAATAAAAATCTTTTGGTTTTTTATTTAATAAAATTTCGTAACCCCTTACTTTGAAAAGATTTTTAAATGCTGCATCATATGCTCTTTTAGTTTCATAATTACTGGCATAGGGTGCTAAACCCATAACCTTGAACTCATGTTGTGAGGGTTTCATGCCTAATAGCAGCGTTATAAATTTATATAGTGTCCCCATTTTATTTTGAGTAGAGGAAAAAACCTCTTTTAAATGACCATCTTTAACAATACTTACTGTAAGATTAGACCTATCTCCCATACCTTCATTAGTTAAAATTAAAGTTTTCTTTCTGAATTCTTTTGGAGAAGCATATAACGCGTAATATTGATGCCCTTTCTCATGATCAACATGAATTATTTTTTTTCTATCTTTTATTTTTAAATGCTTTGCTACTGTATCAGTTCGCAAGGAGATAAAAAATTTCACATAATCATGTTTACTTTTTATTTTTTTTCTTATTTTCAGATATTTTTTAAAATCAAAATCTTGATTTATATTAATTTTTTTTTTAAATACTTCTAAGTAGTCAACTTTTTTTCCTTCATAAATTTTAGGATACCAATAATCATATTGCTCACTTAAAAAATCTTTTATCGAAAAACTATCAATCCTATTTACAATTGATTGTTCCATATAAGTATTTTTTGATACTATTGCTATTTTATCAATATCATTGGGTTTCAATTTTGCATATTTTAAACAAAAATTAATTGCATGTTTTGGATATCCCATTTGACATTTTTTTTTGGTAAATCTCTCTTCAGCAGCATAAGCTGTTATTTCCCCTCCAACCATTAAGCAAGCATTTGCCTCGTGACCATATGATATAGCTAAAACTATGAATTTTTTATTTTTCATAAATAAATTCCTATTGACATAATCATTATTAAAAAATCCATTAAGTAAACATGTTAAAATTTAAAGGCTGAAAAGCCTTAACTTTTTTTGTTAATTTTTTGTTCAAAATCAATTTAAAATCCTCAGATTTTATTCCTAATTGAGGCCTTAGAAACTTTATGTCTTCAATTTTTATTTTTTCTCCTTTATATTTATTTTTGATCAAATAAACACCCTTTCTAGCTAAAAGTTTTAAATTTTTTTCCTTTATTGAAATAGTTTTTGTGTTTTGCGCTAATAAATTTTTTTCGGTTTCTCTTATTAATAAGATCATATCCTTAAGTTCATTAGGCTCTAGTGACATATGATGATCACCTATTGAAACTTTGTTACTAAGTGTAAAATGTTTTTCAACATAAGATGCACCATGATATACTGATGCTGCAGGCCAAAAAATATTTTTGGAATGATCTGAAAATCCTACTTTATTTCTTGGAAATTTTTTTTTTAGGTAATTTATATTATATAGTTCTGATCTTAAGGTTGGATATTCTGAAATACAATGCAAAATTATTACTTCACAGCCTTTTAAATATCTTACTGCTGTTTTAATCTCAGACAAAGTTGCCATTCCTGTAGAAATGATTACTTTAAATTTTAATTTAGATACCTCTGCTAAAAGTTTATAATTTGTTATTTCGCCAGATGGAATTTTTACAATCTTTATCCTAAACTTTTTAAGTTTATTCAGACTGTGTACATCAAATACTGAGAAGAATAATTTAATCCCAATATTTTTAGAATATTTGATCAATTTTTTCCATTCATGGATAGAAAATTCTCTTTTTCTAAACTTATCTGCAGTTTTTTTATATTTTAAATTTAAATTTGTATTTAAAAATTCCTCAGTTGAATATAGCTGAAATTTAACAAAATCTGCTTTAGCATTTTTAGCTACATTTATTAATTTTTTTGCTTTTAAAATATTTCCATCATGATTTAGTCCAGCTTCTGCAATTATTGTTGTTTTCATTTACTTGAGAAACTTTCTAGAGATGAAATTATATAATCTAATTCATTTTTTTTTAATAAATGATGGTTTGGTAGACCGAAAATATTGCCAGCTAGTAATTCGGAATTTTTTAGTTCTTTTTTATTAAATCTTTTAAAAATTTTTTGCTTATATAGTGGGAAATCATATCTTTCTCTAATCTCAATTCCTTTTTTAATAAGATAATCTTTCAAATTTTTGAGTTTAATTTTTTTTTCATTTATAAAAAATGGACACCAAAAAAAAGTATGCACTACATCTTTTCTTATTACTTGAGGTGTTAGCCATTGCAATTTTCTATTTTTGGATATTTTATTTATCAAATATTTTGAATTAGTAATTCTTTTACTTTTTAACTTTTCAAATTTGTTAAGTTGTATAATTCCAATCTTTGCTTCTAGCTCATTCATTCTGTAATTGTATCCAATTAATTCATGATTGTTTCTATCAACAAGACCATGATTTCTTATTTTCTTTGCAATTTTTGCATATTTTGAGTTTTTAAAAACAACCATTCCACCTTCACCCGTGGTTAGATGTTTGGTTGCATAAAAGGAATAACATGCTGCATCACCAAAATTCCCAACGTATTTTCCTTTATATTTAGTACCATGCGCTTGCGCACAATCTTCAATTAAAAATACATTTTTATCTTTTACAATTTTAGATATTTTATCCATATCGCAAGAATTTCCAGTAAAATGTGTAATAATTACCGCTTTAGTTTTAGTTGTAATTTTTTTTTTTAAATCATCTGGATCTAAACAGTAATTTTCTAAACTTACATCACAAAATACAGGTTTTGATCTGTTGTGTAATACTGATGTTGCAGTACTTGCAAAAGAAATAGATGGAACAATTACCTCATCGTTACTATTTATTCCAAGTGCTATTAAAGCACAATGTAGGGCTGCCGTGCCGCTATTAAGTGCTACTGAATTTTGATGATTAAATTTTTTAGAAAATTTTTTTTCAAATAATTTCACATTAGGTCCAGAAACATAATTTCCTGATAAAATTATATTTTTTATAGCTTTATATTCATCAGGTCCCGTGATTGACTCTGCAACTTTAATTTTTTTATTATTTAAAGTTTTTCTTAAAGCTGGCATTATTCATTTTTAAAATATTAATTGTATCTCTAAAAATTAAATTTGGAGTTTCAAATTTTTCTTTTAAAACTTTTCTAAAATTTTGATTAATCATTTTCATTTGATGTTTTTCATCTTCTATTCTAGGATTTTTAATATGTTTTATTTTTATTGATGGATTTAACTTTGAAAGATTTTCTGCAATAGAATTGATTGAAGATAAAAAAGTATACTGATTATAAACATTATATCCATTTTTTTTTAATATTTTTATGTTTCACAAAATTAATTAACGATTTAATTGTATCATTTAATGATATAAAAGGTTTTTTTTGTAGACCTTTACCGTAAACAGTTAAATCTTTATCTAAATATGACATAGCAATAAATCTATGAGCGACTACTCCAAAATAAAAATCATAATCAAATCTAGTATTTAGTAAGTTGTCTTTACGAAATTCATATCTATCATAGTTTAAACCTAAAATAATTGCAGTTCTAAAATCATGAATATTCATATTCCATATACGATTTGCAAAATGTAAGTTTGTTGTGTCATGGCACTTGCTGTTGTGGTACCAGCTTCCAGCCATATGTCCAAATAAGTATTTCTTATTTTTCACCTTAAGAAAACCTTCTGGTATTGGAAAGTTAGGTGTACCATAAGTGCCCGTAGTTGTAGTATGAACAAAGCAAGTTTTTTCTTTATTATTTTTTTTTAAAGCCCAAATAAAATTTCTTAAAATCTGGTTATTATT